>Ga0123353_10003010_pt1 | contig 21102 bp, 30 predicted proteins | sample TergutLab28metaG_3_FD_92763 | JGI IMG/M metagenome (GOLD analysis project Ga0123353, IMG submission 92763) | Labiotermes labralis P3 segment gut microbial communities from Petit-Saut dam, French Guiana - Lab288 P3 | ecosystem: Host-associated > Arthropoda: Insects > Digestive system > Gut ... | reverse complement strand
CAATGGTTATTAGGAGAATGGGGAACACATGAGGATATCTTCAATAATAATAAAGAGACATTGTTTTTAATGGACTTATTAAATATAGTTATGTTTGAACTCAACAGACGGCAAAATGTAGTGAGATCATTTCATTTTTGGGCTTATGATTTTGATTTTAGTGATGCATATGATAATGCTAAAGCATTAGATTCCCACACGCACGAAAATGGAGTAATAATCGAAAAAACTGAATACAGAGAATGTAAAACCGAAAAGTATCCGGATTTAATTATGAGAACATATATATATGCTGATAGAAAGCTGTCAGATAATGAATACTATTTTAGTCCGTGTACATTAAAATGCCCACTAAACTCTATGCATATTATTGCGGAGTGCTTGTGTAAGTCCGAATCTGCAATATATGTTTATACTACATCAGAGTACCAGTTTGAGTTATTTCACAAATTTGACCACGAAAAAATTATCAATGGTTGTTTAACAGAAAATGGCTTAATCGTTTACAGTTGCGGTTATAGTAACATTAATGCCTAAAATATTATTAGCGGTGACTGATAACAGAATCAATGAGTTTCATTTCATCAGACAATCCACCGTTTTTGCGTATCTCAAACCAAACCACAAATCCAAATCCGTCACCAATGCGATGTATGGTGCGGTTCGGATTATCGGGTTTTGCCCGTAGGGTATAATAACGCTAAATCCGAAAACCTTGATTTATCAATGGGTTGTGGGGTTGGCGTTATTCTTCTTTACTCTTTTTTCAAATCAAATAACGGGGCGATTTTACTACTCAAACCATCTGACTTAAAACTTACGCTAAAATTCAGCCCCACCAGAAGGAGGTTTCTATGGGCAAAGTTTTAGTCATTGCAAACAGGAAAGGCGGTTGCGGTAAAAGCACTACCGCCGTAAGTCTCGGAGTTGGTCTTGCTCGTCATGGTAAAAAAACACTTATCATCGACGCTGACAGCCAACATTCTCTTTCAATCAGTCTCGGTGTTAACGATCCGGACAAACTACCGGTATCACTCGCATCTATCATGTCAAACATAATCAACGGTGATGAAATCGACCCCACTTGCGGCATTATACATCATTCAGAGGGTGTTGACCTTATACCTGCAAATAACAGTCTTGCCGGTATGGAAATTTCTCTAGCTTCACTCATTGGTCGAGAGACAATACTGAAACAATACATTGATATGGTTAAACCACAATATGATTATTGCTTAATTGACACTGCACCAACACTCGACTTGCTCTCAATAAATGCACTTGCTGCTGCTGACAGTGTAATCATCCCGGTAACACCGAAGTACCTCGATGCAAAAGGTCTTGAATTACTGCTAAAGAGTATATCGCAAATCCGAAGAGCAATCAATCCTAATCTTGATATTTCCGGCATAGTGTTGACAATGGTTGACCGTAGAACTATCTTCACACGAGATATTATTTCTTTAGTAGAAAACGCTTACGGTAATAAAATTCGCATTTTCAATGAGCATATCCCCCACTCCGTTCGAGCAGTCGAATCTACTGCACAAGGTATCAGTATTTATAAGCACGATCCAAATGGAAAAGTCGCTGCTGCTTATGCTGCTTTGACAAAGGAGGTGCTGACTGATGTCGCGTAATAACACTATTGGCAATCTTGCTCTTGTTGGGTATGATGATATCTTCAAAAGCAGCACTGCTCCAATCAGTGGTGAAAGCATCGTCGAAATACCATTATCAGAATTACATCCACCGGAGTTCCATCCCTTCCATGTTTTCGATGATGTAAAAATGACACGCTTAACATTAAATATTAAGAAAAATGGAGTTCGCGAACCCGGTCTTGCCAGACCAAGGTTAGAAGGAGGTTACGAACTGCTTTGTGGTAATCGTAGGAAACGAGCTTGTGAAAGAGCTGAATTTCAAACGATGCCGGTTATAATCCGTGATATGGATGACTATTCTGCTGCACTTGCAATGGTTGATTCTAATCTCGAACATAGGGAAACGCTATTATACAGTGAAAAAGCATGGGCATATAAGATTAAGATGGAAGCTTTAAACCATAACGGAATCAAAAGTGATATGTTATCTGTAGAGGTTCTTGTAGATCAAACTGGAGAAAGTAAGAATCAGATTTTTCGACTCGTTCGTTTAACTGAACTCATTGTTACCTTACTCGATAAAGTAGATACTAAACAATTGGCATTCAATCCCGCAGTAGAGTTATCCTATTTAACACAAGTCCAGCAATCGGCTGTTGCTGTCGCTATGGACAAGTATGGAGTTAAACCTTCTCTTTCACAAGCTGTAAGGTTGAAGAAAATGAATAAAAACGGCAAACTCACCGTAGATGCGATTGACAAGATTCTTGCTGAAGCGAAGAAACCACCAAAAAATAAACCATCCGGATCATTAAGATTTCGCAAATACTTCCCACCTGAGTACTCTCAAAAGCAAATGGATGCCGTAATAATCGAGCTATTAAATGGTTGGAAATTGTCAAAAGTATCATAATAACCAATAATACTCAGCCCCTATGTGTTCTCATACAGAACTGCATAGGGGTTTTCTTTTTGCTCAAAATTAGAAAAGGAGATGTGAAATGGCATACGTAAGCAGCGACCAGATTGAACGTGCAAGGCAGATTCCCGCTCTCGATTATATCCTCCGTTATGAATCCGGCAATATCAAACGTGTACTTTGAATATGAGCCACCGGAAGTTAATCTACCTGACGAAGCCTTTGATGATTTTCCGGTAGACCTTGAACCAATTTAATATAAATGCAGGGCATATCCTCTTGGAAATGTCTCATTATGCACAGGACGGCAGACAGATATTCACACCGATGGCAACATTTGAGGCTGACTTTGACAGGCGTATGCTCAAACTTTTGCAATACGCAGATAATCAAGCTGGCATTGATATAGGATACATGAACCTTCCGATGTCGGATGAGGCAGATCGCTTAGCCGAACTCGGTGTAAACATCCATGAACTGATACTCAGAATAAGAAGTCAAAGCTTCAATGTTGTAGATACTGATGTGTTTCGCAGTGCTGAAGGCAACTTACTTCCGGCTGAACCGAAACCTAACCTCGTAGAATTTCTTAATGAACAAGCAGACAGAGAAGCAGATGCTCACTTCAGAGTGCAACGCAGTATGTTTGCACCAACTGACGATCAGACGCAAGAACCAAAGGAACAGCAAGCATCACTTCAATCTGCATAACTACTTTTTCGCAAAATCACTCGATCAGGTGCGCCCAGGTGGGATCATCGCATACTTAACAAGCAAGTACACGATGGATGAAAAGAATCCAAAGGTCAGAAAATATATCGCAGAACGTGCAGAACTGCTTGGTGCGGTAAGATTACCTAACGATGCTTTTCTTAAAAATGCCGGTACAGAAACAACTACTGACTTGATTTTTCTCCAGAAACGGGATCGCCCGATGGACATTGAGCCGGAATGGGTACATCTCGGTATGACTGAAGAAGGTTTACCTGTAAATAGGTATTACATCGACAATCCTGAAATGCTTCTTGGCACAATGGCACTCGATGAAAGGATGAACAATAAATATGGCAGGGACGATCTCACTGCTTGTCTTCCTATCGAGGGTGCTGACTTAGCACAACAACTTAACGATTCGCTTATCAACATCCGAGGTCAGTATGTTGTTGAGGAATTGGACGACCTTGAAGGTGTTGACAACCATGCCGTACCTGCCGACCCTAAAGGTAGGCAGGGCATATCGAGTGCCAAAACTGCATATACTCTCATACTTATCTATTGGAACCCACAAAGTTGGTTAAATAATCAAATCGCACATTGGACAACCTCATGTCCCATCTGTTAATCTGTACATATCAATAGCAGAAGATGGGGCTTGTATCAAGGAGGTAAAATATCATGATTTCAGGTCATCTGCAAGAAAAAAAAGGGCGCTATTATATGGTGCTTAGTCTAAGGAACGAAAATGGTAAATGGATGCCAAAATGGATTTCCACAGGACTTCCAGTTAAAAACAACAAGAAGAACGCCGAGTCTATGCTGCGAGATACAATACGCGAGTATGAAGCAATAGAAACTAAGGAATCGCAAAGTGCTGCCGATATCCCATTTAGTGATTTTATGGTGAACTGGATGAGTATTATCAGAAACAGCATTGAAGAAACAACATTTTCATGCTACCGTACTATCATTATGGATGGCATTGTGCCTTACTTCAAGAAAACAAACGTAACACTGGCAGAAATAGAGAAGCAGCCGCGACACATCCAAGATTACTATACTTATCTTATGGTGGAACGTGGCAACAAAGCAACTACGGTCAGGCGGCATCATGCAAATATCAGAAAGGCTTTGCAATATGCAGTAATCGTCAACATGATTGACTCCAACCCTGCTGATAAAGTAGAGAAGCCCAAGCTCCTCCCCTATAATGCCAGTTACTATGATGACGAGAGTTTGAATCTGCTGTTTGAAAAGCTTGAAGGCTCAAGATTGTTTTTGCCAGTATTGGTAGCTGCATTCTACGGCTTGAGAAGAAGTGAGGTTATGGGTTTGCGATGGAGTGCCATTGATTTCAAAAAGAAAACAATCTCTATCTGTCACACGGTAGCAATGGTTAGAGACGATGAAGGTAAACGGTATTTGGTACAAAAGGATCGCACGAAAAACAAATCAAGTTTCCGTACATTGCCACTTATCCCACAAGTAGAAGAAGCACTACTCATAAAGAAAGAACAAGATGAAATGTATCGGCGTGTTTGCAAGCGTTCTTACAGTAATGAGTATCTTGATTACATCTTTGTTGATGAGTTAGGTTATTTACTAAAACCCGATTACCTCTCAAACAGTTTCCCGAAACACCTTGAAAAGTACGGTTTGAAGCGAATTCGTTTTCATGATCTCCGACATAGCTGCGCAAGTTTGTTGCTTAAAAACGGTGTAAGCATGAAAGCAATACAAGAGTGGCTAGGTCACAGCAATTTTTCAACAACAGCCAACCTCTATGCTCACCTTGACTTCGATTCTAAGATGGAATCAGCTTCAGTTGTCGGAAACGTGCTAATGAACAAAGCCTCGGCATCGTAGTAATACCAAGGCTTTGCTGGTACCGGCAGTCGGACTCGAACCGACACTCCCATTGGGAACTGCATTTTGAGTCGAGTAACCAACGTGGAAGATAGAAGAAAATAGAAGAAAATAACAGTAGTTAGTGGAACTTAGAACCCTTGAAAACACAAGGTTTTTAGGTTCTTTTCTCTGTTTTTCTTAGAGCCGCAACGACTAAGGGCAAATCGCAGTTTTGATGAAATTTTTGCACGTTTTAGAGATGTATAAGAGATGCTCACCCATTGCAACAGAAAAACCTTGAAAATTCGATAAGAGATTTTTATTAGAGATATTCATAAGAGATGCTATCTGAAAATCATAACACGAGCCTAAGAAGAACTCAGTAACCACAACGGTTTCCGCCACCGACACTTCCGCAACACCCACAGGATTTTGAATCCATCAACTAACTCCTACTATAGCAGATTATAGTGGAAAATAGTGGAAGATACAAGAAGAAAAAACGTGTATTTTCATAAGGATTCCGACCTTCACACCACCCTACCCCTTGCAATATATCAATTCGTAAAAATAGTAAGTTTGCCGATATTTTTGAAGAAATAAGAGATATTTAAGAGATGTTGGCAAAAACATGAAAACAAACAGCGGTTTCGCCTTTCATTGACACAAATAAAAGAAAGCGAGTGAAACCACAATGAAAAATCAAAGACTAGAAAACTATTGCAATAACATTCGAAATCAATACAAGGATTATATCAGTTTGGAGCAGTTCCGGATCATTTGCAGAATTGCCAAACGTACAGCGAACCAGCTCCTGACAACCGGTGTTGTGCCTTGTATTGATACAGGAAAGAAAACATGCCGTTTTAAAATAAAGATTGATGATGTTATTGCTTATCTTCATAACGTTGAAACAGTCGGACGCATTACAATAAACGGAGTTGCTTCCTGCAAGGTCGTAAGACCCAGTATTTTAAAAAAACAATACATTGATTTTTTGTCGGAGGTACCGAAAACCAGTTTCCTGAATTACCTTAAACACACTTTTCATCTTTATCCTGATGTAATGACACCATCAGATATTGCTGAAATCACAGGATTGGTTGAAAGTACAATCCAGCATTATTCAAGAGCCGGTCATATCAAAGCGTTTAGAATAAGCCGAAATCACATGATACCAAAGCAATACGCTTGCGAGTTTATAATGTCAAAAAAGTTTATCGAAAGCTTAAGCCCTGTTGAATATATTATAAAATTATCACATGAGCTGGAATCATGGTTGGAAATGAATCCCGTAGATTGTGAGGTGGTGCTATGAAATACAATAAAGTTATTTCTGTCGCAAACATGAAAGGTGGAGTCGGTAAGACTATGACCTCTGCCAGTCTCGGAGCAGGACTTGCCCGGCAAGGCAAACGTGTCCTTTGCGTTGATGCTGATGCACAGCATTCATTATCAGTAAGCTATGGAGTAACAGAACCCGAAAAGCTGCCTGTGACTCTCTCAACAATGATGTTAAACATAGTAAACGAAATAGAGTTTGACTTAGATACGGGCATTATTCAACACCAGGATGGCATTGAACTTCTACCCTCAAACAACACCCTTGCAAGCATGGAAATCTCTCTAGCAGGTCTTATCGGGCGAGAAACGATATTACGACAGTATATCGAAATGGTTAAGCCATTATATGACTATATTATCGTTGATTGTGCTCCTTCATTAGATTTGCTTACAATAAATGCTCTTGCAGCAGCAGACAGTATAATAATCCCTGTTGTACCTCGTTTTCTCGATGCTAAAGGTTTGGAACTCCTACTCAAGACAATCGCACAGATACGCAGGCAAATAAATCCGAACCTAACAATTGAAGGTATTTTACTGACAATGGTTGACCGCAGAGCCAATTTCACAAATGATATTATTTCATTGATTGAAAACTCGTATGGAAAAAGCATCCGCATATTCAGTGAGCGTATCCCCCGCTCTGTTCGTGCATCTGAATCAACAGCACAAGGAGTAAGCATTTTCTCCTACGACCCAAATGGGAAAGTTGCTTCAGCCTACTCTGCTCTGACAAAGGAGGTGCTTGAAAATGCCGCATAGTAAAGTTAAAGAAAACCTCACCCTCGCAAGCTTTGATGATATCTTTAGCACAAGCGTAGTCAACACCGAAAGTGAAGGAGTCGTACATATTCCCCTTTGTGAACTATTTCCACCGGAGTTTCATCCGTTCCAAGTAAATGACGATGATGCAATGGTTCGCTTGACAGAGAGTGTCCGACAGTACGGTGTCATTAAGCCGGGACTTGCCCGTTCACGAAAAGGTACAGGTTACGAACTACTTTGCGGAAACCGCCGTAAACGTGCCTGTGAACTTGCAGGAATAAATGAAATGCCAGTTATGTTAAAAGAGCTTGATGATGATATCGCAGCAATAATTATGGTCGAAGATAATCTCCAGCAGCGAGAAAAAATACTGCCAAGTGAACGTGCATTAGCCTATCGAGTAATGATGGACGCTCTTAATCACAACGGCAAAAAAGGAGAAAGCCACTCATACGAAATCATGGTTGAACGTACCGGAGTCAAAAAGAGTCAGCTCTTCCGAATAATTCGCCTAACTGAACTTATCGATACACTTTCTGGTAAAGTAGACACAAATCAACTTGCCTTCAATCCCGCTGTTGAATTGTCGTATTTGTCGGTGAAGGAGCAAACTGAAGTTGTTGAAGCTATGACACGGCATGAAATAAAACCATCGCTTTCACAGGCAGTCCGATTAAAGAAACTGAAGCAAGACGGAAAGCTAACTTTAGATATGATTGATAAGATACTCTCTGAGGTTAAGAAACCTCCATCGGATGAAACCACCATTACAACAAAATATCATAAGTATTTCCCACCAGGTTTCTCACAAAAACAAATTGATCAAGTAATTGTGAAGCTGTTGAAGAGTTGGAAAGCAGAACAATCAGCATAGAAATAAACTTTAATAAAAAGCCCATGCTGTGAACCGAAGCATGGGTTTTTCATTACAGTTTATTAATTGTAATTGCTCACGTTGCTTAATCTGAATTATCACGGGAATAAGATGTTTTCACTTTCTATATGAAACTGCTCTTAATCTGTAAGCCGCTCCAAATTGTCTATTATGAGTATGATTATAGAGTATGTTCTATTGTATAAAACCTTTAGAGTTGTTATAATCAACTCAACGGAGGTATTGGTTTATGAACATAACTGTTGATATGGCAATACGTAATGCTGAAGCATTATTAAGAATGGAAGGAATGCAACCTTCACCGGAAGTTTTATCTAATTGTAAAAAAGTCTTAAACGGTGAAATTTCAAAAGATCAGTATATAACTATGCTTAAAGAGCGTTACATGGAGGTTGAGCGTGTCGAAGTATAGTCTTGATCCAATTGCAGCAAACTATTATCCCGGAACGACAGTATTAATTAACAAGTTCGGAATACATGATGATACAAAGTGTACTTAAAATGTTGAAATAATCAATTTAACTGGAGGTGTCCCATTATGAAAAAAGCTCTTATCTTAATTCTAATAGCAACATCTGTTCTCGTTCTTGCGTCATGTAGCGACCCTTATGAGGAAGAACTGCGACAAATGCAAGAAGCTCACGATGCAATCAGCGACTTTGCATCCGGTTTAGGTATAGATCTTCCGGAGTTTGGGGATACATCCGCTTCTGATATAACAGGAGGCAATACAGATTCTATCTCAGGTTACTCATTATTACCCATTGAAGCTCTGTTAATATCAAGCTCGGGACGTAATAACTTTAATGGCAACCGATATTATGCTGAAGGAATGATTATGGAGGTAGGCGAACTGTCGGGAAACAAAGAATACATTTTATTTCTACCTTTCCTTGAAGAAAATGAAACATGGACTAATTTCGCCATAATTGCAGATAATGCAACCGAGAACTTTTTAGACTATATGTTTAATGGAGAGGACATTCGATTCTTTTTTGAGTTTGCCGGTTTCTCAAATGAGCTTGGAGTTGCATATGGCAATTTCTTATCTTCCGAGCTTTATGACCCATTTTCATAAAGCATAAGCAGAAAATCAACACTAATATGAAATAGGAATCGGAGGATCATTATGAAATTCACCTTGGGACATACAAATATTAATGTGTTTAACTTGGAGAAATCGATTGATTTCTATAATAAAGCACTTGGCTTGGAGGTCACAAAACGCAAAAAAGCAGAAGACGGAAGCTTTGAACTGGCATTTCTTTCAGATGGAGTTACTAATTGTCTAATTGAACTGACATGGTTGCGTGATAAAGATACTCCTTATGAACTGGGGGATAACGAAACCCATATTGCTTTTTCTGTCGATGACTATGATAGAGCTTACTCATTACATAATGAAATGAACTGTATTTGTTACGAGAATAAATAAATGGGATTATATTTCATAGAAGACCACGATGGCTACTGGCTGGAAATCGTACCAGCCCGCCGTTAATGACATAACTTTTTTCTTGAATCAACTATAACCCTTAATTAAAAGCCCATGCTTTCTATATCTCGCATGGGTTTTTGTTTTTTGCTAATTTTCAATGTCATTGTGAATAATTACAGCATTTTTATTAGGTATACCATATCCCATGCCCTGCCATTGCTCATAGGTAGCAATATTCTTTAGTTCACAGGTATCAGAACTTTCCATTGTAACAACACAAATGCTTTTCAAATCATCGTCATATAAGGCAAACATCTCTCCACGGTCAAGATATCTGTCTATCATTAACTCTGACTCATCAGCCATTAAGAGCAAATCTAGGAACTGTTTTTTATTACTGCGTATAATCTTAATTTCCATGCAGTTATGCTTTAATGTCTTCAAATGATTCAAGAGTACAGTCTTTGCTCTTAATGACAGACTCAATCCTATCCTTGCAGTTGCTTTTTCCGCTTGCGGACACCACTATTATTGATATAGGTTTTCCTGTCGGTAAATACTCAAGTATTGCATTAAAAGTCGGTGGCGGATTATCTGCCCAGACAGGAGCAAGCAAGGTGATTTTATTATACTTGCTTATTTCTATATCCGGGTTCTTTATCTGCCAAGCTTTCCTCTTAATGGATGCAACTATGCCGGCTGTATATGCTTTTAACTTGCCAACGGGTTTGATGTCTTTTATTTCTAAAGTATCAGCCGATTCATTTTTTGCCATTTCTTCAGCAATTTTCTTTGTTTTGCCGCTAAATGAGTAGTATGCAATTAGGTGACTCATATCACTTTCCCCTTTCCCATCGTTCAACAATAGTGGCTATCCTATCTGTGAAGGCACTCTCACCAAATGTATTTATCTTGAAAAATACAGCCTGACTGCCACCGGATGAAATAACAGATAAATACAAGTCATTGCCATTGCCGACCAAAGTAATATTAGCTGCAAGACGATTACTGCCAATCATGCTGTATCTCTCATAAACACGAACAGCACAACGCACATCGCCAACGGAAAAGTCGCTTCCACCTTGAAAGGAAGCTGAAATACTGCCGCTCAGAATTTCTCTGTCCAGAGTTTCCAGTAATGAATTGAAATTACCATGTAAACTGCGTTCATATTTAGCCATATACATTAACCTCCATCAAAGTTAAACACGAAAAAAAACTTATAATGCGTCACGCCAGTCGTAGGGTAGCAATTCTTTCAAAGAAACAACTATGTTTTCTTTTACCATGACTTCAGCATTAATATTCTCATCCGCTAATTGAGACAAAAATTCCCTGCACCTTCCGCGCGGAGAGAGAATGTTACCCTCACAATCTACCGCTATAACTTTTTTTACTATATGCTCCCCGGCAGTTATCATAGCCGCGGCTGCAGAGTGCTCTGCACAGAACCCCATTGAACAAGCAGTATCTATACATACACCTAAATAAACATTCCCTCTATCAGTCAACAACGCTGCTCCTACACCGCCAACTTCAACTAAATCGGATAGCTCTTGAGGATTAGCAACACCTTTGGCTTTCTCGTATAACTCATTAAAATCCATTATTGAACCTCTTTATTTATTATGTTGTTATGCTCGATTTTTTTTTAAGTATAAACGTATTTGCTTTAAGTGCTGCAGGGTATGGATAAATATAAAGCCGCAGCTTATTCTTCCAAGCATACCGTGAAGCCTTCCTATACCTTTTGTTGTAAAATCAGTGTTGAGGTAATTGATAGCAGCAAAAATACCAGTTATAACAATGATGCTCCATAATACTAACAGAACCACATCTACAGCGTATTGGAGTTTCATTTTTACACTAAGCTTTCCAAGCTTTTTTGTCATAACCACAAAAGGCTTAATGTTTATAGAAAAGTGGATTATGAATAACACAGTTAATAAACTGCCGACAACAACATGGAAAGTTGGGTCACCGCTCCATCTTATCAGGGAGAGGGCAACAAACACCAACATAGTAAAATTGACGACCATTTTTACAGGCTTCATTGGGCTGCCTTCTTATTACTCACTCTTATTGTCCATTACCGGTTTCCCGTCGCTATCAAGTAATGCTGTTAAGCCGCCGCCATATCCCGAAGCAACATATAAATAATGAACTCCTGTTTGCTTGTCTCTCAAAATCATCGTACCTGAAAATGCCTTACTGCTCTCACTATGGACGATTTCAAATCTCTTTTCTTTCTTTTTTCCCATTACTAACATCCCTCCATAAATCATCAGAAATTTCTGCTGTAATATATCATTTTAGCTTGGTATTGTCTACATTTGTGCATCTTACATTTCTTCCTGTTTACTATCTGCCGAAGATGCGAGATTGCTTAATTCATAACCAAGCGTTGTGGCGGTCTTCATATATTCTTCAATGAGATAAGCAAAGAGTGATTCGATTGACTTTGTGAGCATTTTGTCTTGTTCTTCATCAAGGATTTGCTCTTTACCCATACATGAAACTACAATGAAACGAGTTTCCCAAATCAGCTTTTGCCCTTCCGTTGATGCCAAATATGCATTTGCGGATAGGTGGTCAATTAATGGCTTAAATACAGCGGGATCATCTCCGCCAATTGCAATACCATCTTCTCTGTCTGTTCCGAGTTCATGTACTAACATATAAAACGGATGATACAGCTTTTCAAACTTCTCCCGGACAATGTTTAGCTTCCTGTCACGTCTGTATCCAATGTCAGTAAGAAAATAACCCATTGCAAATGTAATAATTGGGATAAATAGTTGGATAATTCCAAGAACGTCCATTAATATTCTCCTTTTCCAAAGTAAATCAGAATGTTACATTGATATATATTAATCCGAGTCAATCTGGAGATTAAGCTGGTGAAAGTGATTTTCTACAATTCCAAACTCCGATGGTGTAAGCCTCCGGTTGATTTCGTCAAACTCCCCTGCCCGATATGCCGGTCTGTACTGATCCATCAGGTTTATCAGTACATTTGGTACGTTTGTCTTTATCCAGCTAAGTACGGCAAATGAGTCATCAGTGAGATTCGGCATTACCAAGTGCCTTATAAGAACACCGCTTTTCATCAATCCGTTTTCTGTAACCGGACTCCCAACCTGTCTATACATTTCTCTTAGGGCTTTTGAAGCTACGGTGAAATAATCAGGCACGCTGGAGTAACGAAAGCCAAGGGTATTGCTTGCATACTTAAAATCCGGCATATAGATATCTATAAGACCTTCCATCATCTGTAATGATTCAATAGAGTCATACCCATTGGAATTATATACAAACGGAATCTTTATTCCCTTATCTTTTGCCTTCTTAACTGCAACAGCGATTCCAGTGGTGAAATGGCTTGGAGTAACAAGGTTTACATTATGAACACCATCCTGCTCCAGTCCCAAAAATATGTTTGCCAGTTCATCTGTACTTACTGTCCTACCAACACACAGTTGGCTTATATCATAGTTCTGGCAAAAGACACAGCCCAGATTGCATCCGGCGAAGAAAACAGTACCCGAACCTCTTATACCGCTTATTACTCGTTCCTCTCCCCTGTGAGACATGACACTTGCAATAACCGGTTCCCACGGAGCACTGCAAAATCCTTCACGCAGATTACGGTCTGCTTCACAATTTCGGGGACATATTGAGCATTTATCTGTTTCCATTCTGCTATACACACCTTACTTTATTTCCTTAAAAACGAAGTTAAAATAGAAACTTAACCTAGCCTTTCCTGTCGGAAGCCACTTTACTGAAAAGCTGTTGACATATCTCAATGCATCTTGAAGCAGCCAATAATTCTTTGGAGATGTGCCAAAATCTACAACATCGAGGTGAAGGTAAAGTGACTTTTGAAAGTATGGACATCGCTCAAACTCCATTGTATACTCACAACCATCTTGCTCCAGTAACAATTTAATATTCTGCTTAAAGCTTTTTATCCGCTCAAGTGCAGCAGGGTCATATGTCTGAACCTTTTCCCGCAAGTTTTCTTCGACAAGCCTTTCAATCCAATTGGCTTTTTCTTCTTCTGTAAACTCAAAGATTTCAAATTCTTCATGTTCCATTATAATTACCCATCCAGTACTTCCTATTTGCTTTTTATACTACTCCCATCGTAGCGTTAATATCATATGCGGGTACTCTTCACCACGGAACACCTCGTTTTTCATTTTACCGACAAATGAGAAACCAAGCTTCTCCGCAAGTTTGAGTGATGGCTTGTTCTCTGAATAGATACAAGCATTTACCTTTGAAACTTTCATCTCATTTTCTGCAAACTGAAGGATTGCAGCTAGAGCTTCACTCATATAGCCTTTTCCCCAATAATCGGGATAAAGGTCATATCCTACATCGATCTCGCCGGTTTCCTTGTTCCAGCTATGGAAACCGCAAGTGCCAAGCTTTGCACCATCCTCTTTTCTGACAAGAATCCATCTGTGTATACTTCTCGGCTCAGGTATGGTGTAATAAGCGATTATTTCATCTGCCCCTTGTATGTTTTTTACCGGTTCTGCATCAAATAAGAATGTATTTACATCTTCATTTGAAAATAAGGAGAATACAAAATCCCTGTCTTCCGGTGATATGTTCTTTAGAAACAGTCTTTCGGTTACTAACTCTTTATAGAATGGTTCAACTCTTTTCCTGCTGTTCATTTCACTTTCTTTCTATTAAATGCGGATGGTATTAGCCTGTATGCTTCCTTTTTGTCAGTTCTGGTGATATATCGTGTCGCTATCTGCGCACCGCATTCCGGACATTGAATGGTGCCATGATACTTTGAGAAGTCAATAGAACCGTCAATTATCCGCTCGTTAAACATTTTAACAAAATTGCTTTCACCGACTTTTTGGTAATTGGCAATGAAGCACTTGCAGTATGCACATCTTACCTTTAAAACATGACTGCCCTTGACTTTCTTACAGTTCGGGTTCTTATAGATTTCCATATGCACCTCATATGATTGCAGCACTCTCACCGCTTGCCAAGCTTAACTATACCACAAACACAAACCCATATCACTAAAAACCCGCACTTTGTCATCCGTCCGGCAGAGTGCGTTTTTTATCGAAATGAAAGGAGTTGATGAGTTATGGAAGCATTTGTCAGAAAACTTTACAATGGTCGTCATTATGTAATCGCAGGTAATCCGGATGAGTTTAGTGAAAACTCAAAAATCGTCGGTGAATACGGCACCCGCAGAGAAGCAATCCGTAACGGCAAACGTGAAGGTTACAATATTGTTATAAGAAATAGAGCAAAAGTCGCAGAACAAAGCAAGAAGAAATCCATTCTTGATAAGCTTGCCAGTTCAAAACAACGAGTATCCGAGCAAAGCCCAACACCACGTCGAACATTAGCAAAATCAAATGCGCCGGGTCTTGAATAATAAATATATAGCTTAAAGCCACATTTTTCCATAGTAAATCGGGAAGATGTGGCTTTTTTTGTTTAACGAATGGAGGAGTGACATGACTGGAAATAACCATGACTATAGTAAGTTCCAATACTTTGTTGAGGATTGCGAATGCACATATTGTATAAATAAAGCTAAAAAGGCAGAAACAGACGGGCGTGGGTGCAAACTTCTTTCCTGTGCTTTCGTTGATATTCGCAATGATGCTCAATTTCATGGGCGGATTATTCGTGACAAAGGTTGGAACAAACATAACACAAGTGATGATGCGTTCAATCCAGATAGCTATATCAATAATTAACTAGGAGGTGAAAACCATAGATACTTTTAGAGAAGAAAAGAAAAGCGAGCTGCTCGACCGGCTTGAAAAGAACTTTGCCGATTATAAAGAGACACTCATGAGCTTCACAAAACAGGAGCTAATTGATATGAGCGCAAAAATTCATGCAATGTCAGATGCACATTCATACATGACCTATTGGAATGATTTGTCCGATGAGGATATTGACTTCTACTTAGAATTCCAAAATCCCTTAGAAGTAGTTGCAGGAGCATGGTGTGAACAAAACACTGATTTATCTGAAATGAGTTATACACTTGATGCTCTGATTAACCGCGCAGACGAGATTCTCGCAGAAAACCCATTAGTAACTGATGCGGATGCACCCATCGATAACAGCCTTCGCCGTTTTATGCATGTAGACCTTAATGACTTTCTCGGAAAGATAGCCAAGCAAGTTATCATACATTATCCGAGTGATTTTTCTCATGATATGAAAGTTTTAAGAGCTGCTGAAAATGCAGAGGATTTTAATGACAGGCGGTTTGTCTGGCATGTCTGTTCATATGGTACTCATATAGCATGGGAGCGTGATGTCTTTATCAAAGATACCGGAGATAATGTCTGTATGACAAATTACAGTCAGGATGAACCTAATATGTTTGGTTACATAGTCGAGGTAATAGGCAAAAAGGGCGAATCAATAATCGGCAATGTCTTTGAAGTTGGAAACTATGCCGAGTACGCAAAGCATATAAACGAAACTGTTGAACCCTATGAGTCAGTCAAGCTTTCCTATTCCAACGAATGGGGTGTATACGCAGGCAAAACTGTAACTGTCACCAAAAAGGATTATGAAGATAATTACAAAAGCTTGATGTCCGAAAAAGGTGCTGTCGCGAAAGTTGCTTACATTCCCCAAGATGAATCAAAGCATGCTGCAATCCTCTCAGAAGAACGGTCACGCCGTATGTTATACCCGATAGGCAGTACAAAAAGGCACCTGATAAAGCTCAATGCAAATCTTGCAGAAATACGAGACACAAACAAAACTAGTTCAACCCCACCTGTCGCCAAGCAATCAATTAATAAACGCCTAAAAAGAGGTGCGGAAATGTCAAGAAACCATAGACCGCAAAAGCAGAAACAAACTTCACAAACCATTATACATTAATACATCTAAATTATCTTTTTGAATCGGTAGACAACGTCAACTACATTAATAACGTTGCACTTTCTCGACCAATACCGAAAGAGTATGTTTATAAATAAAAGCATGAGAAGAGGTGGATAAGAAATGTCTTTTGTAAATAAGGATCAGATTCGCCGAGCAAAAGAAGTAAATATTGTTGATTATATTCTAAGGCATGAGTCCAATAACGTTAGAAAAGTAGGTGATATCTACCGATTAATAGATCACCCATCAATTGCAATCAATGAAAATGGATGGTATTGGCATAGTCAGAGTACCGGAAGTAAATCCGCGCTGGATTATCTTGTCACAGTAAAAGAGTACTCATTTCGTGAAGCTGTGAATAAATTGAAAGATGAAAAAACTTGGGATCATAGCTCTGGGATATCTTTATTTGAAACTAACCTGCCATCACCCAAAAAAGCTGATACCGCTCCTATAAAGCGGAAACCGTTGGTATTGCCTCCCGCAAATATAAATAATGCACGTGTGATAGCCTACCTAAAAAGCAGAGGTATTGAAAGAGAATCCATACTCACCTGCATAAATACCAAATCATTATATGAAAGCGCAAAGTACAGCAATTGCGTTTTTGTTGGCATGGACGATACTGGAGAAGCAAGATATGCAACTCTGCGTAGTATTTTCAGCAATTATAAATGCGACGTAAAGGGTAGTAACAAAAGCTTTGGATTTCTGCTCCCCGCAACAGATATAGAACATGACACTGTTGCTGTATTTGAAAGTGCTATTGATTGTTTATCTCACAAAACGCTTTGCGAACAAGGATTCATTAACTACTTTAGCGGATGGCGTTTGTCCTTAGGTTGCACAGCGCCTACTGCATTAAATGGACTTCTTGAACGAAAACAAAAAGTCACACATTGTCTTATATGTACAGATAATGATGGAGCCGGTGAACAGGCTGCTGAAAGGATAAAAAATATATCCGGCATTAGCATAGAACGATGCTTGCCCGGTATAGGTAAAGATTGGAATGATTACCTATTGGCACTTCATAAAGCAAAACGCTTAGAAAACCGCACCTTCCACGGTGCAGAAAGGAGTTGAGAAAGTGCAGGAATATATAGAAGAAAAAACTGTAGCACTTGTAATGAGAGGTACGAGAGTGACATCACGAATGCTCGCAAAAGCAATGCGAGATTTTCTTGTAGCAGCAGAAAAGATGGCAAGTGATGTAGCAAGTCCAACAAAGCATGGCAAGCAAAGCTACAGTTCATTAACGAAAGATGGTGACAGTCTATCTAACATTGAAATAACTAAAAAAAACATCGGCGCATTTGATAAAACAGCTCGGAAATACAAAATTAACTATGCATTAAGGAAAGATAAATCCGTAGCTCCACCTAGATGGCTTGTTTTCTTTAAGGCTAAAGATGCCGATTCTTTAACAGCAGCGTTCAAAGAGTTTTCTAACAAAATACTAAAGACAAAAAACAGAAAACCATCAATACTTACTAAGCTGAACAAATTCAAAGAGTTAGCAAAATCGGTTGCCGCTCCTGCCCGAAGTAGAAACAGAGGGGGACATGAGCTTTAATGGATATCTCAAAAGTAAAGAAGTTTGTCATTCCTAACCTCCCTTATGTAATGATGTTCTGGTTCTTCAACAAATGTGGTGAGTCATACCGCATTACACCAGAAGACGATATGATACTTAAGTTAACCGGAGCTATATCAAATTTAAACATTGCACTCTCAAGCCCGATGCCATCGCTTCATCCAACTGATCTGCTCGTGGGTCTTATAGGAGCGTTGGCAATTTTCGGCATAGTCTGGCACAGAAAGAAAAACGCAAAGAAATGGAGAAAAGACATAGAGTACGGCTCTGCCCGATGGGGAAATAAAAAGGATATTGAACCTTTTATCGACCCAAAACCTGACAACAACATCATTTTAACTGCTTCCGAATCACTTACGTTAAACAACAGGCCGAAGAACCCGAAAAACGCACGGAATAAAAATGTAATGGTGACAGGCGGTTCAGGTTCCGGTAAAACCCGTTTCTGGCTTAAACCGAATCTCATGCAACTTCACACATCGTATTGCATTACCGATCCGAAAGGCACTATCCTTATCGAATGCGGAAAACTATTATTGCGCAATAGTTACGAGATAAAAGTGTTGAACACAATAGATTTCTCTAAAAGTATGCACTACAACCCGTTTGTGTACATCCGCTCTGAAAAGGATATCCTAAAATTCACCACAGCTCTTATCGCAAACACTAAAGGCGAAGGTAAATCAGGTGAAGACTTCTGGGTGAAAGCCGAAACCTTGTTATACTGCGCTCTCATAGGATACATTCACTTTGAAGGACCCGATGAAGAAAAGAACATGAATTCTCTTGTAGAAATGATTAACGCAATGGAAGTGCATGAGGAAGATGAGAACTTCAAAAACGCTGTTGATTATATGTTTGAAGAACTGGAGTTCGGAAATGCGGAAGAAGGTATCAAAGCTCAACCGGATCACTTTGCTTTACGGCAATACAAAAAATACAAATTAGCAGCAGGGAAAACAGCGAAGTCGATATTGATTAGTTGCGGTGCAAGGCTCGCACCCTTTGATATTAGGGAACTTCGGGAGATTATGAGTTATGACGATATGGAGCTTGATACACTCGGAGACCGAAAAACAGCACTCTTTATAATTATATCTGATACTGATGACACATTCTCATTCATTGCTGCATTAATGTATTCGCAGTTGTTTAACCTTCTATGCGACAAAGCAGATAATGAATACGGTGGCAGGCTCCCCGTCCATGTCAGGTGCTTGCTCGATGAGTTTGCCAACATCGGGCAAATCCCGAAATTCGAGAAGTTGATTGCGACAATCAGAAGCCGTGAGATTTCAGCTTGCATAGTATTACAAACACAATCTCAGCTTAAATCAATATACAAAGATAATGCTGAAACAATCATCGGTAACATGGATTCACGCATTTTCCTCGGTGGCTCTGAAAAAACGACACTTAAAGACTTGTCGGAGTCACTAGGAAAAGAAACGATTGACCTGTTAAATCACAGTATAAGCAAAGGCAACAATCCATCATTCAGCCAGAGTTATCAAAAACTCGGAAAAGAACTCATGAGTATTGACGAACTTTCTGTAATGGACGGATCTAAGTGCATCTTACAACTGCGTGGTGTCAGACCGTTTCTATCAACTAAGTACGATATTACCAAACACAAGAATTACCGGTATCTATCGGACTCTAACCCCAAAAACGCATTTGACATAGGAAAACATATCAATCGAAGGCTTAGAATTAAACCCAACGATCTGTATGAAGTCTATGAGTGTGAAGTAGCTGACGATGAAATACCCGATGATTATTTCAACGATTTCGATGACTTCCCGGAAGATTTAGAACCATTATAAACCAAATAACCCGCACTCTCCCCTTCCTTCACAGATAGGGGTATTTTTATCATTAAAGGAGAAACCTGCAATGTACAAAACTAATAGCAAAAACAGCGCTTCGATAAACGGTATGGATGAATGCATACAGTTTGTTATTGGCGCATTGCGAGTGCTTGGCGATACGCCTAAGCATTTTGAGAGATTCACTGAAGGGGTGTCAAAGAAAATTGAGCAAAAAAGGATTCAGAATAAAAGAGTCGCAAACACCAGCTGGTACAATGCGACACAGATTGCTAAGATGTGCGGATTGTATTCACTTAATAACAACCCACACATTCAAGCTGTTTCATGCATACTAAACGAAAACATCTTTATTTCAGAAGAACATATGCGCATAGAGAAATTTCCTTATGGCAGCAGAATTGCCTTAAGTATTCAATATGACGATTATGCATTAATGGAAGTCATGCGATGGCTCTTAGATAACGAGTTCCCTGATGATGTTTACGGATTTTCACGCACATTCTACCTATTTTATAAGGAAAGCCAATTATAACTGTCTGCTTAACAAAACAAGCAGCAACAAAAGGAGGATATTTTCAGAATGAAGAAAAAAGTAATTACATTTTTTATCTTGATGATTATGTTGCCCACATTAGCTTTTACAACAGCAATGGCAACAAGCAACCAATCTAGCGTAATTTCAGAAGAGCAGAAGGCAGCAGAAATACTGTGGAAGCTCGGAATGTTCCATGCAGTCGGGTACGATGAGCAAGGCACACCGGACTTTGCATTGAGCTTCTTCACAACAAGGATTCACGGTCTTATAGTCCTGATCTCCTTCATCGGTGAAGAAGATACCGCTCTGAACGGCAGTTTCGACAGCCCATACCTTGATGTGATGCCGGAGCTTCGCCCATATGTCGAGTATGCTTATGAAATGAACTATCTACAAGGGATGTGCATTACACGATACGAACCTGACAGCATGATAACTGCTCAACACTTTCTGACAACAGCACTTGGAATGCTTGGTTATGAAAACGGTGTTGATTTTCTATGGTACAAATCATGGGCATTGTCAGATGAAATCGAGCTTACCGATGGCAAGTATAACAAGAACAGCTATAGGCTCAACCGTGGTGAAATGGCTGTCTTGCTACTTCGTATGCTCGGAACAAAACTAAACGGCTCCGATATGACCCTGCTCGACAGGCTCATTGAAGATGGCGTGTTTGAAGACAATGCAAAAAAAGGT
>Ga0123353_10003008_pt1 | contig 21108 bp, 18 predicted proteins | sample TergutLab28metaG_3_FD_92763 | JGI IMG/M metagenome (GOLD analysis project Ga0123353, IMG submission 92763) | Labiotermes labralis P3 segment gut microbial communities from Petit-Saut dam, French Guiana - Lab288 P3 | ecosystem: Host-associated > Arthropoda: Insects > Digestive system > Gut ... | reverse complement strand
TTGTTGCTTTTGACAACGGCGAAGGGGACGGCGAACCGTCCCCCTTACATCATATAAAATTGGCGAAAGAAGGCCGAAAAACAAGGGTTTTAAGTGATTTATTTCTTGTCCTACAGACTTGCTATCGCCGCCTGGGCCGCCGCCAATCTCGCGATCGGCACTCTGAACGGTGAGCATGAGACATAATCCAGCCCCACGTTGTGGCAAAACTCCACCGTGCTGGGGTCACCGCCGTGCTCGCCGCAAATGCCGAGCTTGATGTTGGGGCGCGTTTTGCGTCCCAGCGTCACGGCTGTCTCGACGAGTTTGCCCACGCCGTTTTGATCGAGCTTCTCGAAAGGATCAGACTCGAAAATCTTCGCGTCGTAGTACGCGTCGAGGAACTTGCCTGCGTCGTCGCGGCTGAAGCCGAAAGTCATCTGGGTCAGGTCGTTCGTTCCGAAGCTGAAGAACTCCGCTTCCTGCGCGATCTCGTCGGCGGTGATGGCCGCCCTGGGAATCTCAATCATGGTTCCGACGATATACTTGAGATCCGCGCCCGCTTCCGCAATAAGCTTGTCGGCGGTAGACGTTACGATGTCCTTGACGAACTTCAGCTCCTTGACCTCGCCCACCAGCGGGATCATGATCTCGGGAACAATGTTAAATTCTGGATTCTCGCTGTTGACCTTGATCGCGGCGTTGATGACGGCGGTCGTCTGCATTGCGGCGATTTCCGGGAACGTGACCGCCAGACGGCAGCCCCTGTGCCCCATCATCGGGTTGGTCTCGTGCAGGCCGGTAATCACATCCCGAAGCTCGGCGGCAGAGAGGTCCATCTCGTTGGCGAGCGCGGCGATCTCGTCGTCCTTTGTGGGGACAAACTCGTGCAATGGCGGGTCAAGGAAGCGGATCGTCATGGGACGCCCCTTGAGCACCCTGTACATCTCTTCAAAGTCGCCCTGCTGGAGGGGAAGAATCTTCGCGAGGGCCTTTTCTCTCTCCGCAACCGTCTTGGACACGATCATCTCGCGGATGGCCATGATCCTGTCGGTCTCGAAGAACATATGCTCCGTGCGGCAAAGGCCGATGCCCTCCGCGCCGAAGCCGACGGCCTCAGCCGTGTCGCGGGGATTGTCGGCGTTTGTACGGACTTTCAAGGTGCGCACATCGTCGGCCCACTTCATGAAGATATCGAAGTTGCCGGAGATGGTCGCCTCGACGGTCGGGACCGCTTCACCGTAAATCTTGCCGGTCGAGCCGTCAAGCGAAATATAGTCGCCCTGTTTATATCTGTTTCCGCCGAGCTCGAACCAGCCCTCCTCGGCGTGCATATTGATTTCACCGCAGCCGCAGACACAGCAAGTACCCATGCCGCGCGCCACGACGGCCGCGTGGGAGGTCATGCCGCCGCGAACCGTCAAGATACCCTCGGCCGCGACCATGCCCTCGATGTCCTCGGGGGACGTCTCAAGGCGGGCAAGGATAACTTTCTCGCCCTTGTCAGCCCAAGCCTTGGCGTCCTCAGCCGAGAACACGACTCTGCCGCAGGCTGCGCCCGGGGAAGCCGCGAGACCTGTGCCGATGACATTCGCCTCTTTCAGCGCCTTGACGTCGAACTGCGGATGCAAAAGCGCGTCAAGCTGCTTCGGGTCTACCCTGAGGACCGCCTCGGTCTGCGTGATCATGCCCTCGTCCACGAGATCGACGGCGATTTTGAGAGCGGCCGCTGCCGTGCGCTTGCCGTTTCTCGTCTGGAGCATGTAAAGCTTCTTGTTCTCGATGGTGAACTCCATATCCTGCATGTCTTTGTAGTGATTTTCAAGGGTGTTGGCGATGCCGACGAACTGCTCGTACACCGCGGGCATGTCCTGCTGGAGCTGGGCGATCTTGCAGGGCGTGCGGATGCCGGCGACGACGTCCTCGCCCTGGGCGTTGATGAGATATTCGCCGAAGAGGGCCCTTTCGCCCGTGGCGGGGTCACGCGTGAAAGCGACGCCGGTGCCCGAATCCTCATTCAGATTGCCGAACACCATGGGCTGCACGTTGACGGCCGTTCCCCAGGAATAGGGGATGTCGTTCATGCGGCGGTAGACGTTTGCGCGGGGATTGTCCCAGGAGCGGAACACGGCCTTGACGGCCTCCATCATCTGGAGCGTCGGATCGGCGGGGAAATCCTCGCCTTTCTTCTCTTTATAATACAGCTTGAACAGCCCGACAAGCTCTTTCATATCGCTGACGTCAAGGTCGATATCGTTTTCGACGCCTTTCTTTTCCTTGACCTCGTCGATGATCTCCTCGAAGCTCTTCTTCGGGATCTCCATGACAACGTCGGAGAACATCTGAATGAAGCGGCGGTAGGAGTCGAACACAAAGCGCTCGAATTTCGGATCGGCGTTTCCGGCGATCAGACCGGCGGCGACCTCGTCGTTGATTCCCAAATTAAGGATGGTATCCATCATGCCGGGCATGGACGCGCGCGCGCCGGAGCGGACGGAAACGAGTAATGGATTGTTCGGATCACCGAACTTCTTGCCGTTGATTTCCTCGATTTTTGCCAGCGCCGTGTAGATTTGCTCCTCGATATCGGCGCCGATCTTCTTGCCGTCGTCGTAGTAGCGCGTGCAGGCCTCCGTCGAAACGGTGAAGCCCTGCGGGACGGGCATCCCGAGGCGGGTCATTTCGGCAAGGTTCGCGCCCTTGCCGCCCAAAAGCTCTTTCATCGAGCCGTCGCCCTCGCTGAACAGATAAACGTACTTGTAAGCCATAATATACCTCCGTGTTTTTTTATACAGTCAACCAATTTTAAAAACATAATGCTTTTAAAATTGGTTGACTATGATTTAGAGTCAAAATTTAGTATATCACAATAAGCTGGAAATTGCTATATGTTTTTTTGATAAAATAGTAAATAATATATGAACGGATTTAGGCAAAATGCTAAGAACCTGTTCTTAGTTATTAACCGCAGCTTGCGACGATTTCAGCCGCAATCCGCCTACCGGCCTCCTCTACCTTCGTAAAGTCCATGGCGTCAACATAAAGCTCCTCCAACTTATCGTGCAGCTCCAGGGCGTTTCGCATAGATACCACGGCCTCTTCAAGCAGCTCCTTTTCCGTGCGCAGACTGAAATTTACCCGGCATTTGCGCTCCCGGAGGCCCGCCGTGTCCGTAAACCGCGCGTAACGCACCTTTTGGGCGCCGGGGAAGTCGAAACGGTGAAAGCTCTTGCAGGTGACGATCCCGAAGCCTGTCTCGGGCACAAAAAGATGCTCGGGCGGGCCGTCGGGGTCAAGGACGCAGGGGCAGCTGATCACGTCAAGCCCGTTGCCCAGGGCGTAGCGGCGCAGATCGGAAAGCAGGAGCGACGAGACCGCGCCGTACTCGTCCTCCGCGATCATGACGTCCGTGCACAGCCGCGTGACCGTATCCTCGAAAAAGTCGGTCCCCTTTGGCGTGACGGCCCCCAAAAAGCGTCGGCTTTCCGTGCCTACCCGGCCGCGCGGCGCGCCGAATTTCCGCCCCGCGAGCCTTGACGCGTATCTCGCGAGCTTTTCCAGATCTACGCAGGCGGCGGCTATGCGTTTTACGTCGCGGTCAAGGGATTCCGCGGCCAGAAGAAACCGCGCGCACCGCTTGTGCAGGGAAGCGCATTCCGCCGTAAGCCCGATGATGCTTTTGCGCCGCTGAAAGAGCTTTTCCGCGTCCCAGAAGCCGCCGAGGTTGACCAGCGTCTCGACCGCGCCGGGGAATTTCGGCTCGACCGTATGGGGCGGTGTGCCGTCGGCGACGCAGATTTTGACGTCGTGGAAAATAAGCGCGTCCAGGGACTGAGGATCGGACGAGCACCATATCCGCTCCGGGACAAGGCCCTCTTTCGCGCAGGCGGCGGCGATCGCTTTCATCATCGAGGATTTGCCCGTGCCGGGCCCGCCCTTGAGGATGTACGCCCGCCAGCCGCCGAAGGGGTCGTACAGCTCGTCGAAGAGCGAATAAAAACCCTTGGCCGTGTTGGCGGCCAGGTAAAAATCAAGGTCGTTGTACATAAATAGCCCTCCAAAAAGATGCTTCTGTATTATTCTTATTCGATTTTTGTTTTTTCGGTGCAAGTACGGTCTTGCAAAATTTTTGAAGTGTGGTAAAATAAGATAATACGCCGCATAAATTCGGCGGGATGGAGGATTTTTTATGATAAAAATAGCAATGATCAGCGCGTGGCACGTCCACGCAAAAGGCTACGCCAGGGACCTTTCCCAGATACCCGACTGCAAAATCACCTGTGTATGGGACGAGGTCCCGGATCGCGGCAAACAATGGGCGCAGGAGTTTGGCTGCGCGTTCATCGCGGACTATGACGAGCTGCTCAAAAGCCCGGAGGTTGACGCCGTTTTGGTAAACGCGCCCACGAACCTGCACGCGGAGCTGCTTTTGAAAGCCGCCGAGGCCGGCAAGCACATCTTCACCGAGAAGGTGCTTACGCTGACGGCGCGGGACGCGTACAGGGTGCGCGAGGCCGTCAACAAAAGCGGTGTGCACTTCACCATATCGTACCCGCACAAGTGCAGCGACGGGATTCAGTTCGCCAAGGAGATGATCGACAGCGGCCGCCTGGGCAAGGTCACCTACGCGCGGGTGCGCAACTGCCATTCCGGCTCCATCGACGACTGGCTGCCCGACCACTTCTACAACGGGGAGCAGTGCGGCGGCGGCGCGATGATCGACCTGGGCGCGCACCCGATGTATCTGCTTGAATACTTTTTGGGCAAGCCCGTAAGCGTGCAGTCGCTGTTTGTAAACGCGAGCGACCGCCCCGTCGAGGACAACGCCGTGTGTTTGCTTGAGTTCGCGGACGGCGTGATCGGTGTGTCCGAAACGGGCTTTGTGTCGCGCTGCGATCCGTACAGCGTGGAGATCAGCGGGACGGAGGGGGCGGTGCGCATATTGGGCGGGCATGTTACGTACGCGACTGCCGCCGACACGGAGAGAAAGTTCGTTGACGCGCCGGTGCGCGAATATAACGTGCCGAAGCCGCTTGATTACTGGACGGACAGCATTAAAAATGATACGGAGAATGTGCTGTTTAATATTGATGAGGCGGTTTCGCTGACGGAGCTGATGGAGGCGGCGTACGACGCTGCGGCGGCGAGGAATTAGGCATTAGGAGTGGTCAGGCGACATTGTTCTTGCTATTTTGAACGGCTTTTGCTACAATATTTGTAATATTCTTGAAAGGAAGCGGTTCTAATGACTTTTCGGCAATGGGCAGAACCTTTGTGTAAAAAGAGCGGGGTCAGCATAAATGTTATTGCACATTATATGGGTAGCATATTAGGCGAAGAATTGAAAAAAACATACCCCATGCTACTTTCTGACGAAATAATCATCGACTGCTTATCGCAATACCTGTCGAAACAAACAGGCGGGATGCCGGGCAATTGCCTTAACTGTAATGCACCGGCGTTTGGCAATGATTTGACCTTTTGGGTAGGCGATGTCCCTTATTCTTGGGGCGCCTATGTTTGTAGCAATGGAAAATGCGGACTGGTAAAAATAGGTTCGCCAATTAACCCGCCATCATAAAATTTGAAGGTTTCTTTTATGGCTAAATGTCTTATGGTTTATGCGTTCGCCACATATTATGGTGAAGTAAGAGGAGAACCTCTTTATAGCGAACATCCAACCCGCTGCGTATGACAGACACACAAATTCAAACAAAGGAATGTTTCAACCATGGTCAAAAACACCGTAAAAGAATTCATCTTCGACGAAAACCCGCCGTCGCCAAGCTGTCACGCGTCAACCGTCCTGCCGCTGCCGGGCGGCGATGTTTTGGCGGCGTGGTTCGGCGGCACGAACGAAAGCGCCGACGACGTGGACGTCTTCGTGTCCCGCCGCACGGCCGCGGGGTGGTGCGAGCCAGCGAGGATATCACAGGACAGAAGCGTGGCCCACTGGAATCCCGTGCTGTTTCAGCAAAAGGACGGCACGGTCGTGCTGTTTTTCAAGGTGGGCAGGAAGATACCTTATTGGAAAACATTTGCCGTTAAGTCCCGCGACGGCGGCCTGACATGGGGCGAGCCGTATGAGCTTGTGCCGGGTGACGAAAGCGGCGGGCGCGGCCCCGTTAAAAACAAGGCCATACGCCTTTTGAACGGTACGGTACTGGCTCCCGCTTCGTCGGAGCAGCCCGAGTGGCTTTCGTTCGTCGATATATCCAAAGATGACGGCGGGACGTGGGAAAAGCAGATGATCATCCCCGTCAGAAAGCGGATGGGCGTTCCGGTCCCGATGATCCAGCCGACGCTGTGGGAATCGGAGCCGGGGCGCGTCCACATGCTGATACGCACGGCGGCGCGGCACGCGTACCGGTCGGATTCGGAGGATTTCGGAGTCACGTGGTGCAAAGCGTATCCGACCGCGGTCAGGAACAACAACAGCGGCTTGGATGTGGACAAGCTCCCGGACGGCTCGCTGATCCTCATATCGAACCCCGTGGCGAAGAATTGGGGTACCCGCGCACCGCTTACGCTGATGAGGTCAACGGACAACGGCGTGATGTGGGAGGAGATTTTCGTGCTGGAAAAGCGCGGGCACGGCGAGGACGAGTTTTCGTATCCGGCGATCGTGTACGCGGACGGGGCGCTGCATATGGTGTACACGTGGCACAGGCGGAAGATTGTTTACTGGAAGATAGATATTGAATAAAATAATATTTTTTGGAGTTAAGAATTTTGAGCAAATTTATACTTGAAACACACGCGCACACGCACGAAGTCAGCGATCACGCCAAAGCTACGGGCGTACAGGTGGTTGACCGCTGTATCCGCTGGGGCTACAACGGCGTTATCATAACCGACCATTTCAACTCATTCAAAAGCTTCGGCGAGATTTCGTGGGAGGAAAAGATGGACCGCTACCTGAGCGGCTACCGTGCCGCAAAGGCGCACGCCCCCGATGGCTTTCAGGTTTTTTTAGGGATGGAGATATCTTTCAGCTGCGCGCGCAACGATTATTTGGTATACGGCTTTGATGAGGATTTTCTCTATCGCAACAGCGGCCTTGTAAGCATGGAGCCTGAGACATTTCGCCCTTTCGCGGATGCCAACGGGCTGTTGTTTTTTCATGCGCACCCGTTCAGGTTTGGAACAACCATCGTGGAACCCTATCTGCTTGACGGCATAGAAGTACATAACGGCAGCCGAAAATACAGCTCCGACCCTGCTACGGCCAACGCATGGGCGGACACATGGGGGCTTATCAAGATAGCCGGCTCAGATTATCACGGCTCCATGTTTAACGGCACGTCTGAGGACATAGCCCCGGGCGGGATCGGGCTTTGCTGGCCCCCAGATACGATAGGCGACGTTGTTGCGCAGTTGCGTGAAAAAAAGCACGAGGTCTATATGGGAAAGCTTGGCTCGCCGAACCAAATAAGATAAAAAATTCTCCGCCGAAACCCTTGAAAAACAAATCTGCCTGTGATATAATAAATAATTAAATTTTTATATGAGGAGCGTGCGTGATGAAATTTGACGTTACCGAAAAATTCACAAAGGAAGGGCTGACCTTTGACGACGTCCTTCTGATCCCGGCGGAGTCAAGCGTCCTGCCCAGGGACGTCGATCTGAAAACCCGTCTGACGTCCCGGCTTACGCTGAATACGCCGTTTATGACCGCCGCCATGGATACCGTCACGGAGTCGCGCATGGCCATCGCCGCGGCGCGTGAGGGCGGTATCGGCGTGATTCACAAGAACCTTTCCGCCGAACGGCAGGCCGCCGAGGTGGACAAGGTCAAGCGCTCGGAAAACGGCGTCATCGCGAACCCGTTTTTCCTGTCGCAGGAGCATTTGGTGTCAGACGCCAACGAGCTTATGCGCCGCTACAGGATATCCGGCGTGCCGATCTGCGAGGACGGGCGCCTGGTGGGCATCCTCACCAACCGCGATCTGCGCTTCATGACGGATTTTAACATCAGGATCAAGGAGGTCATGACGAAGGACAACCTTGTCACCTCTCACGCGGGAACGACGCTGGACGAAGCCAAGCAGATCCTCATGCGCCATAAAATCGAAAAGCTTCCTCTCGTGGACGGCGAAGGGAAGCTTTGCGGGCTTATCACCATCAAGGATATCGAGAAAAGCGTGCAGTATCCGAATTCCGCGCGTGACGCAAGCGGCCGCCTGCTTTGCGCCGTGGCTTTGGGCGCGACGCCCGACGTGCTGGACCGCGCGTCCGCGCTGGCTGAGGCCGGGGCAGACGCGTTTGTGCTTGATTCGGCTCACGGCCACAGCAGGAACATCATGAACGCGGCGGCGAAAGTCAAGGCCGCGTTCCCGGACATTTCGCTCATAGCGGGCAATATCGCGACGGCGGATGGCGCGAAGGCCCTCATCGACGCGGGGGCGGACGCCGTAAAGGTCGGCATAGGGCCGGGTTCCATCTGTACGACGCGGGTCGTGGCCGGCATCGGCGTGCCGCAGATCACGGCGATCTATGACGCGGCGGACGAGGCGGCGAAAAATGACATCCCTGTCATTGCGGACGGCGGCATCAAATATTCCGGCGAAATCGTCAAGGCCATTGCGGCGGGCGCGAATGCGGTCATGCTGGGTTCCCTTGTCGCCGGGTGCGAGGAGTCCCCGGGCGACACGGAAATCTATCAGGGCAGGCAGTTCAAGGTGTACCGCGGCATGGGCAGCTTGGGCGCCATGGCCGAGGGAAGCCGCGACCGCTACTTCCAGGAGGACGCGAACAAGCTTGTGCCCGAGGGAGTCGAGGGGCGGGTGCCGTACAAGGGCCTGCTGTCCGACACGGTGTTCCAGCTGATGGGCGGCCTGCGTTCAGGCATGGGCTACTGCGGCTGCGCCAGCGTTGAGGAGCTGAAAACGAAAGCGCGCTTTATCAAGATCACGAATGCGGGGCTTATCGAGAGCCATCCGCATGACGTGTTTATCACGAAAGAAGCGCCTAATTATTCGGCGAACATATAGGAACCTTTATTCAATACCTGATCCGTATTCTGCGGAGGCTTTTGATTTGAAAGAACTTCTGTCAATCTTCTGGGCCTTTTTCCGCATAGGCTCACTGATGTTCGGCGGCGGCTATTCCATGCTGCCGCTGCTTCAGCGTATGCTTGTGGAGAAATACAAGTGGACGACGAACGAGGAGCTGGCCGACTTCTTCGCCCTGGGACAATGCACCCCCGGAATCATAGCGATTGACACGGCGGTGCTGATCGGGAACAAGCGGCGCAAGACGGCCGGAGCCGCCTTTGCCACCGCCGGGATCGTCATGCCGTCGTTCATGATCATCCTCGCGGTCGCGGTTTTTTTTCAGAGCCTGATTGAGATAAAGCTCGTACAGCATGCTTTCGCGGGGATACGCGTGGGAGCGGGGGCGCTGATTGTTTCGGCTGTGGTGAAGCTTGTCCGCGAAAACGTCAAAAGCTGGTTTCAGATTCTGATGTGCGTTGCGTCGTTTGTGCTTGTGGCGGTATTCGGGCAGTCGCCGGGATGGGCGGTTTTAGGAGCGGGCATTTTCGGGTTTTTATACGGGAAATTAGATGGTAGACGGTAGATGGTAGACGTGGCTGTGGGAAAGTTTGCGTGAAAGGAGAGGGGCATTATCGCGGAGTATATTAAATTGCTTGTAACTTTGTTTTACGAATACTTTATGACCGGGCTGCTTGCCGTCGGCGGCGGCTTGGCGACGCTGCCGTTTTTGGCGCAGATGAGCGCCCGCCACCCGGACTGGTTTACGCTATCCGATCTCGCGGATATGTTCGCGGTATCCGAGTCTACGCCGGGTCCTATCGGCGTCAACATGGCGACGTTCGTCGGATACAGGACGGGGGGCTTTTTAGGCGCGGCGACGGCAACTTTAGCGCTTGTCCTGCCGTGCTTCATCATCACGCTGATCGCGGGCAAGATGGTGGAAAAATGGAAGCAAAGCAAAAGCCTACAAAATGTGTTTTACGGACTGCGGCCGGCCGTCGCGGGACTTATCGCGGCCGCCGGGTGGACTGTCATTTACGCCGCGATATTCAGGTCCGCGCCCTGGCCGCTTTCCGGGCTTGCGGGCGCCGTCAACCTGCCGGCGCTGATCCTGTTTGCCGCGATCCTGACGCTGGCCATGCTCAAGCCGCTTAAAAAAATCCATCCCGTGGCGTACATATTACTGGCGGGAATTGCCGGAATAGCGTTAAAATTGTAAAATACAGGCAAATATTTTCGGCAAAACGACGTATTTTCACCCATGAATACTGTCAAAATAACCAAAAAGGCGTATTCGAAAGACTTTGACTTTGGTTGAGCCTATGAATTCGCGCGGCGAACATTGACGTTCATTTTTTTTATGTTATAATATGAATGATAAATACATTGCTTGGGAGTTATTATTGTATGTATGTTAAAGACGTAACGGTTCAGAACCAGGTTGGACTCCACGCGCGCCCGGCGACTTTTTTTATTCAGAAAGCCAATGAATTCAAATCCTCCATCTGGGTCGAGAAGGAGGATCGCAGGGTTAACGCCAAAAGCCTTTTGGGCGTGCTTTCCCTCGGGATTATGGGCGGCACGCAGATACGCATCATCGCGGGCGGACCCGACGAGGAGCAGGCTGTCGATGAGCTTGTCAAGCTTGTGGCTTCCGGTTTTTCGGAGTAAGAATCATTGGAACACGGAATTGAGCCTCCCCTGATGATAGAGGTACTCAATTAAATGGGCGGCGCCGGCATACGGCTCTGCCCTTTTAGTCATTTAGACGCTAGATTTTAGACTTTAGGAGCGGGCATGAGTATTTCCGAACTGCGCAAAAAAGCCATGAGGCTGCCGCTTTCGCCGGGGGTCTACCTGATGAAAGATTCGCGCGGCGGAGTGATCTATGTCGGAAAGGCCAAAGCGCTGAAAAACCGCGTCAGCCAGTACTTCGGCTCGCAGCAGAATCACGGCGAGAAAACGCGTAAAATGGTCGAAAACGTCAGCGATTTCGACTATATCATCACCGACAGCGAGTTTGAGGCGCTGGTGCTGGAGTGCAGCCTCATAAAACAGCACATGCCGAAATATAATATACTGCTGAAAGACGACAAGGGCTACTGCTTTATCAAGGTCACGAGGGATGGCTGGCCGGGGCTTTCATGCGTGTATCAGAAGTCGGATGACGGGGCTTTGTATATCGGTCCCTATACAAGCACCTACGCCGTGTCGACTTCCGTGAGCGACGCCATTAAAATTTACCGCCTGCCCCGGTGCGCGAAAGTCTTTCCGCGCGACATCAAAAGGGACAGCCGCCCGTGCCTGAACTTTTTTATCAAGCAATGCGCCGCGCCCTGCGCAGGAAAGATCGGCGAGGCGGAGTACCGCGAATCGGTAGACGAGGCTTTGGCGTACCTGAAGGGCGGCGGCGCGGCCATGCTGTCCGATCTGAAAAAGCGCATGGAGGAAGCGGCGGAGAAGCTGGAATTTGAAAAGGCGGCGAAGCTCCGCGACAGGATACGCGCCATCGAAAAGATCAATCAAAAGCAAAAGGTGTATTCCGGGTCCGTGACGGAGCAGGACGTGTTCGCTCTCGCTTCGGAAAACGACAAAGCCTGCCTCAACATATTAAGGTTTACGGAGGGCAGACTAACGGAGAGCGAATTTTTTATCATCGATACGCCGGAGGATCTTAGGAGCGCGCGCCACGAGCTGATCCGGGGCTACTACGCGATGCGCGACCATGTGCCGCCGAAAATCTCGGTGGACGGCGAGGTGGAGGACGAAGCGCTTTTGTGCGAATGGCTTTCTTCGCTGGCCGGGCGCAGGGTGACGATCACGCAGCCGAAGCGCGGAGAGCAGCTGGGGATACTTGAGCTGTGCGGAAAAAACGCGTCGGAAAGGCTTTTGCAGGAGCTTGGCAAGGTGGGCAAGGGAGTCGCCGCGCTGCGTGAGCTGGCGGAGGCTCTGGGGCTTAAAGGTATGCCGGAATATATCGAGTCATACGACATTTCACACACGGCGGGCGCGGACAACGCGGCGGGCATGGTGGTGTTCAAAAACGGCGCGCCGCTGAAATCGGCGTACAAGCGTTTTTCCATCAAGGGCTTCACGGGACAGGACGATTACGCGTCCATGGCCGAGGTGATACGCCGCAGGTTCACCCGCTACCTGGATGAAAAGGAGAGCGGCGAGGGCTTCGGGCGGCTGCCCGACCTCATCCTGCTTGACGGCGGCATAGGGCAGGTTCACGCCGTGTTGCCTGTACTGTGTGAACTGGGCGTCGACGTGCCGGTATTCGGCATGGTGAAGGACGGGCGGCACCGTACCCGGGCGATCGCGTCCGACGGCGGGGAGCTTTCGCTGACGGCGGCGCGGCAGGCGTTCACGCTGGTGTCGGCGATACAGGAGGAGGTTCACCGCTTTTCGGTGAGCTACCATCACAAAAAGCGCAAAAAAGCGGGGCTGTCCATGACTCTGACGGAGATAGAGGGAATCGGCGAGGCCAGGGCAAAAGCGCTGATGAAGCATTTTAAGACGCTGGCGGCGATCAAGGCCGCGGGTGTGGAGGAGCTGGAGGCGGTTGTGCCAAAAAGCGCGGCGGATAAAATATATACACATTTTAATGTTAATTGAATGAAAAAACAGTTGCAAAAGAGAGAAAAAAGTGAGATAATATAATTTATTAATACAGGAAAGTGAACGCGAAAGCCATGAGAGTGATAACAGGTTCGGCGCGGGGCGTGGTTTTGGAATCGCTGCCGGGAAACGATGTGCGGCCGACAATCGACAGGGTTAAGGAAGCCGTTTTCAGCATCATACAGTTTGAGATTGAGGGGCGGCGCGTGCTCGACCTGTTTGCCGGGTCGGGTCAGTTGGGCATTGAGGCTTTAAGCAGGGGCGCGGAACACGCCGTCTTTATTGACAGCGACAGGGACGCCGTGCAGGTCATACGCCGCAATCTTGAAAAGACGAAGCTGTCCGATAAAGCTACGCTTCTGCAGACGGACGCGCTGTCTTATCTGCGGACGGGCAAGGCGAAGTTCGACGCCGCGTTTTTGGATCCGCCGTTCAACCGCGGTTTTTTAGAGAAAGTGCTGCCGCTTTTGGCGCCGCTGATGAACGCGGGGGGCGTCATCGTATGCGAGTCGCCCTTTGAAGAGAAGCTTTTGGAGGAAGCGGGCGGCTACAAATTACACAGGGAATACAAGTACGGCAAAACGAAAATCACAGTCTACAGAGATACTGCCGAAAATACTGCCGAAGGAGGAGTCGTCCTTTGAAAACAGCGATATGTCCCGGTAGCTTTGACCCCGTTACGAACGGGCATCTTGACATTATACGGCGCAGCTCGAAAATGTTCGACCGGGTGATCGTGGTCGTCGCGAGGAACTACAACAAGCCCAGCAGCTGCTTTTCCGACGTTCAGCGCGTCGATTTCCTCAAAAGGAGCACGGCGGGCATCGAAAACGTCGAGATAGACATTTCGGGCGGCCTTACGGCGGAGTACGCCAAAAGGCACGACGCCGTGGCGATCGTCAAGGGCCTGCGGGCGGTGTCTGACTTCGACACGGAGTTTCAGCAGGCGCTGATGAACAAGAAGCTGAACCCGGAGCTTGAATCTGTCTTTATCACCGCCAGCGCCGAGTACATGTTCCTGTCGTCCAGCTTGGTGAAGCAGCTTTGCGAGCTGGGCGGGGATATAGCCGAGTTCGTTCCGAGGGAAATTTATGAGGATGTAGTTAAAGGGATAAATAACAAAGCTTATGAAAGGAGAGGTTAATATGAATTTCGAGGATCTGCTTGAACAGATCGAGGAGGCGATAGACGCCGGGACAAACGTGGCGTTTACCTCCAAAACCCTTGTGGACGCGAAAACAATCAAAACCTGCCTTGAAGATATCAGGCTCAACCTGCCCGTAGAGATCGCGCAGGCCAGAAACGTGATCTCCGACAGGGCTGCCATCATTACGAAAGCGAAAAATGAGTCGGCGGCGATCATCTCGGGCGCGCAGCAGAAGGTGGCGGAGTTTTCGGAGAAGTCCGAGAGCAAGGCCCGCGAGCTTGTGCGCAAGGCCGACGAGTTCTCCAAGAAAACCATCGTTGACGCCGAGGCGAAAGCTACGGAGATCATTGCCGAGGCCGAGCGCAAGGCCTTTGCCATGATCGACGAAAGCGAGATCGTGCGCCAGTCGAAGGAGTACAGCGAGCGTATGCGCAAGGGAGCCGAGGAGGACTGCGAGAGCATGACGGCCGCGACGAAGGCGAGGCTCAACGAAATGGCCATGGAGACACACAGGCAGACCGAGGGCCTCAAGGCGGAGACACAGAAAAAGGTGGACGAGATGATCTCGAAAGCGAACAAATGGTCAAACGAGATACGCACGGCCGCCAGCGATTTCGTGGAGGATATCATGAAGAACGCCGACGACGCGCTGATCACAAGCGTGAACGAGATACGCAAGGCGCGGCAGAGTATGCGGGCCACGGCGGGACGGCAAGACGGGCTTATGTAATAGACCTCCTCGGAAATTAAATCACGGCGGCATAAACGGTCTTTTTTCCGTTGTGCTGCGTCAAAAATGCTCGAAATAAACAAATTATTTCTGCGCTTTTTTCCTTACACAACGAAAAAAATCCTCGTTTATCCGCTCGCGCTTAATTTCTGAGGAGGTCTAATATGTAAATAATCAGGAGGGGGAGATTGAATGTCCGAGCAGGGTCTTGTTTTGAAAGCAAAAACCGCGCTGACAGACGTAAAAAAATACTGGCGCGCGCCGAATGAGGGCAATTACGTATCGAACAGGGAGATCGCCGTGTTCAGCGGCGGGGGCATCGGCGTCAAAACCGTAAACGCGATGGTATCGGCGATACAGATGACGTCTACGAGCCTTTTGGTGGGTTCCGTGTACAAGCTGAGCCCGTCGGACCTGTTCACGCTGTTTCTGATCACGAACGTGATAGGCATTTTGAAAACGCCGGTCGTCAGCTGGCTCGTGGACAACACGAACACGAAAATCGGCAAGTTCCGCCCGTATCTGCTTTGGGCGGGGTTTCCGTGCGTCGCGGGCGTGATCGGCATGACGTGGTTCGTCCCGCTGGATGCGCCGCCGCTGACGAAGATGGTGCTGATCGGGATATATTACAACGTGCTGTGTATCGGACAGGGCATGTACGGAAACGCGTACATAAATCTCTCCCAGGTCATATCGCCCAACTCGGCCGAACGCTCGAAGATTATGAGCATATCCGAGTTTGTCGCGAACCTGGGCCCGTCCATCGTCAACATCGTGCTGCCCATATTCGCCAACATCTTTTTCGGCGACGAGGGGCTTTTGACGATTGAGGCATACAGGATGCTTCTTCCTGCGTTTACGATCGCCGGATTTTTGCTTGGGCTTTCGGTTCGGGCGAAAACGGAGGAGCGCGTCATACGTCCCATAGAGACGAGGGAAAAGGTGCGTATGGCGGACGGGCTTCGGCAGTTTACGGCCAACAGGGAATTCGTGATCGTGGCCATATCCAAGTTTTTCGAGATGATCAAAAACAGCACAAGCAGCTTCTTTGGATGGATATGCCTGTATCAAATGAAAAACAGCGCGATGTTTGGCATTTTACCGTCCATCGTCGCGTTTGCCAACGTGCCCGGAATGCTGCTCGCGCCCGCGCTTATTAACAGGTTCGGCTACCGCAAGCTGGGCGTTACGCTGTTTTCCATGAACACGGCCACGCTGATCATTATGCTGCTTACTTTCCGGCGCGGCGTCGCGTTTTACGTCATAGCGCTTTTCCTGTTTACCCTGGCGAACGGCCCGCAGTATATTTTGCAGACGTCGCTGACGGCCGACGCGCTTGATCAGCAGCAGCTGAAAACGAATGAGCGGGTGGAGAGCTTCATCCTGAACATCCAGGGCGTGTTCGGCATTTTGGGCGGGATCGCGACGATGTTTTCACAGACGTTTATCTTCGAACGTTTCGGCCTGGCCGCCGACGCGAACGGCATGACAAGCTACGATGTGCTGGCGGACGCGGCGATACGCGAGCCGATCATCTCGGCGGGCATAGCGCTTGCGCTCGCGGCGTCGGTATTCTGCGTACTGCCGTTTTTCGCGAGCCGGATGACGAAGCAAAAGCACGGGGAAATTATAGAGAAGCTCCAGGATCTTGTGAGGGATCAGGAACTTGCGGGGAATTAGGGATTAAGGATTGGGGGCGGTAAGGCAGCGCACTGCGTTTTGTTTGCCGCATCTAAAATCTACTGTCTAAAATCTAAAGTCTAGTAAGGGGGCGAGCGGTCATGGCCGCAAACATTACGATCAAAAAGGACAAAAAGCATCAGACTTTCGAGGGCTTCGGCGTCAGCGGGGCGTGGTGGGCGCAGGACATCGGAGGCTGGGAGGAAACGGACCCGGAGAGCGGTATGCCCAAACGCGAGCGTATTGCGCAGCTGCTGTTTGATAAGAGCGAGGGTATCGGCGTAGGCGCATACCGCTACAATTTGGGCGGAGGCTCCATGCAGTCGGGCAGGGGAACTTTCTCCCCGAACTGCCGGCGCGCCGAAAGCTTCGACGTAAGCGATACGGAATACGACTGGTCACGCGACAAAAACGCCGTATGGACCATGAACGCCGCCGTGCGCTACGGGGCTGACGAGGTTATCCTGTTCGTCAACTCGCCGCCCGAGAGGCTGACGAAAAACAACAAGAGCCATCTTGACAAGCCGCTGAGGACGAATCTGGCGGAAGAGAATTATCTGCCTTTCGCCAAATATTGCCTTGATGTAGCGGAGCATTTTGTGAAGCAGGGCGTTCCCGTGAAATACATATCCCCCGTCAACGAGCCGGTGTGGGTGTGGACGGGCGGGCAGGAGGGCTGCCATTACCGCCCGCGCCAGGTGCGCGGCGTGATGCGCGTATTCGCCGGGGAGCTGGAGAAGCGCCCCGTGCTGAAGGGCGTGCGGCTGTCGGGCGCGGAAAACGGCGATCTGCGCTGGTTCAACAAGACGTATTGCCGTATGCTGCTGGACGACGAGCTTGTCAGGCGCAATATTGACTCCATAGACACGCACTCTTATTATTTGATGCCACTTAAAATCATGAGGCTCGTGCCGTTTTTGAGCAATCGGATCGGGAGCATGAAGCGGTACAAAAAGTGGATGGATAAGCGTTACCCGGGCGTCAGCCTGAAAACCACCGAGTGGACGCACATGAAAGGCGGGCGCGACTACGGCATGGACTCCGCGCTGGAGCAGGCGAGGGTCATGCTCGAGGACATCACGGTCATGGACGCGGCGGCGTGGCAGCTGTGGATCGCGGTCTCGAACGTGGACTACTGCGACGGGCTGATCTATCAGTTCGACGAGGACAGGACGTTCAAAATGACGAAGCGGTACTACGCTTTCGGCAACTATTCGAAGTTCGTGGAGAGCGGCAGCGTGAGAGTCGAAACGGACTGCGACGACGGCGAGCTGAAAACGCTGGCGTTCGTCAAAGGGGACAGGACGGCGCTGATTGTCATCAATGCTACGGACAAAGAAAAAACCGTCCGGTTAGCGGACGGCGGAAAAGCGGTGATGTATGTGACGGACGACAATGAGAATCTGACGGAGCGGGAGGTTGAGCTGAGCGCGGTGCGGATCTCGGGGCGGTCGGTGAATACATTAATTAGAAGTTAGGCGTTAGGAATTAGGAAATAGAACGACTATGATGCGGAAAACAAAAAAGGCAGATCATTTTGACCTGCCTTTTTTGTTTTTTTGTATTATTTCTTTTTCTTAATCTTTGGCAGCACAACGCACAGCACGATAATCAGTATTGCGCCGATCACCGCGAAAATGGGCCACTTGGGCATACCGTCGCTGCCCGTCGCGGGGAGGGAATTCACGTCTGACGCGAACACGGTGTTGAACAGAATGGCGAACACGCTGAGGAGCATCAGCGCCGTCATGACGATAGCCAGCGCCCTGACCAGGAGCTTTTTTTTGTCGGGTTTTTTCATAAAAACGATCCTTTCTCTTTCGATGTTGTTATACACCTTAACGACTATAAAATCAGCAAAAAAACAAGCAAAAGCTTTAATATATGGGTTTTGTGCAGTTTTTTGCTATGATTTTAAGGAGTTAAGGAGTATTATGTTTGTTTTATGAGAGCCTTGAGAGCGGGGTTGACGAAGAACTGTAGCAGCGTCATCCTCCGTTCTCAAAGCTTCTTTTTATTTGATATTCGCGATGGCCTTGATGCCCGCGCCAAGCTTTTCAGAAAGCGCTTCGGCGCTTGTTTTATCTTTCGCGACGGAGGTGATATATATCTTGAGCTTCGGCTCGGTACCGGACGGGCGCACGATGACGGAGCTTTTGCCCGGAAGCCTGTACTGCAGCACGTTCGACTTCGGCAGGCCGACGGCGGTTTCCCCGCCTGTTATGGTATCTACAGATTTGCCGGTGAGGTAGTCCGACACGGACAGCACCGCAAGGCCGCCGATTTCAGCGGGCGCGTTGTCGCGCAGGCCGGTCATGAGCGCGTCCATGAGCTTCATGCCGCTTGCGCCCTCAAAGCCGAAGTTCAGAAGCGTACTGAGGTACATGCCATGCTCCGCGTACAGCTCCTCCATGACACAGGCCACGGTTTTGCCGATACTTTTGTAATACGCGGCCATCTCCGTGATCAGCATCGAAGCGACGACGGCGTCCTTGTCCCGGGCGTGAGTCCCGGCCACGTATCCGTAGCTCTCCTCCATGCCGAGGATGAAGCGGTTTTCCTCGCCCAGACGCTCAAGCCCGGTGACAAACTCGCCCGTGTATTTGAAGCCCGTCAGCAGATTTTTCGTCTCGCAGCCATACTTTTTCGCCACCGTGTCCACCATGTCAGTCGTCACGAAAGACTTGACGACGACAGGACTGTCCGGCAGCGTCCCTTTTAGCTTGCGTTGGCTCAGGATATAATCCGTGAGCAAAACGCAGACCTCGTTGCCCGACATCAGCCGGTAGCCGTCATCCCGGAGCACGGCGATGCCGACGCGGTCACAGTCGGGGTCGGTCGCCAAAAGGAGATCGGGTTTAGGATTCAGGCGTTCCGCGATCAGGAGTGCCTGCTCGAACGCCTGCCTGATCTCGGGGTTCGGGAACGGGCAGGTGGGAAAGTTACCGTCGGGGTTCTCCTGCGCGGGTACGACCGTCACATCTGTCTGGCCTATGCGGCGCAGAATCTCGCGCACAGGCTTGCTGCCCGTGCCGTTGAGCGGCGTGTAGACGACGCGAAGTCCCGCGCTTTCGCATATACCGGCATTGATTTGATTGGACAGAACATGCCCGAAAAACTCCTCGATCACGTCGCCGCCGATATAGGAGATCATGCCGCTTTTCAGAGCCTGTCCGAAATCCGCTGTTTTTACGCCGTCAAACATATCGACGTTTTGGATATAGGCATACGTTTTTTCGGCGGCGGAGTCGGTCATCTGATAGCCGTTCGGGTCATAGCACTTGTAGCCGTTGTACTGCGACGGGTTGTGGCTTGCCGTGATAATAATGCCGGACTGGCATTTCAGCCTGCGCACGGCGAAAGACAGCATCGGCGTGGGCATAAGCTCTTTGTACATATGAACCCTGACGCCGTTCGCGGCCAGCACACAGGCGGCGCCTTTCGCGAAAACATCGGAATTGATACGCGAGTCATAGGCGATGGCGACGCTTGGGTTGTCAAATTCGTCGTTGAGATAGTCGGCAAGCCCCTGTGTCGCCTGATTCACGGTGTAGGAGTTCATGCGGTTCGTGCCCGCGCCCAAAACGCCGCGCAGGCCGGCTGTGCCGAACTCAAGGCCGCGGTAAAAGCGGTCGAGGATCGCGGCGCCGTCGCCCTCTATGGAGCGCAACTCCGACTGCATGGCTTCGTCGGAGGCGGTTTTTTCGAGCCACAGCGCGTAGAGGCTGTCCACGTTGTTCATTTGCGATCATCTTCTCCCGTGCAAAAATAGGTCAATTCTATTTTAACCAATTTTTCAGCGGATGTCAAGTAAGGCAAGAAAAAAAGCCCCCTCGCGCCGGAGGGGGCCAAAGAAATGCCGTTTGCCGCCGGGTTTACAGCAGTCCGAAAGTGAACAGGCTGATGATTGCCCGCAGGATGCTTTCTATCAGATTCTTCAGCCATTGGGTGAGCTGACTGGGGCTGACGTATGTTGAGGACGTAGGCGGGGACTCGTTCTGCGGCTCGGGGGGAACCGCATTCGTCAAAGCCGCGTTGGCTTCGTCGACCTCAGCCTGTGTAACGGTCGGGTTGCCTAAAACAGAACCTGCCGTCTCCAAGGCGTCAATGTACGCGGCCCAGATATCGGGCGTGTAGTAAATTTCCTGGTAGTTCTGCGTGATGCAGTCGTTCACGTTCGCCCGAAGCACGCTCTTGTTGACCAAAGTGATCTGCAGGCCGAAACGAGTCCTCATATCTACCATGGTGTTAATGATTGAGTCCCTCTGATGCACGCGGGTGATGATGTTGTACTTTGTTGAATACTGCGGCACCTTTTGCCCGGCTTTGGTCGCGTGAAGCCCGTATGACTGGCCGCGGTAATAGCCATTTGAGTACTTGATGTCGCCGTCCGGCTTGAAGTTAAGAATGTTGTCAGGCTCATTGTTGCTGCCGGCGGAGCCGAACCAGTTGACCCAGTTTCGGTCGCCTGCCCGGAAGACATGGCTGACCATCCAGCCGCCCGCCAGGTTGGGAACCTTGTTCAGATCCGTCGAGCCCGGTAGATACCGGCTTGAGTCAACGTTAATATATCCGGTCGTATCGTAACTTCCGAACGTATAGGTGCCGCCGTTCCCTGTTTGAAGACGGTTCTCAGCTACGCCGCCCTGTCCGTTCGCGTTAGGCGGGAAATGATCGTCGAGATACTTGGCGCTCGCGTCGTACCAGCCGGGAACGTCACCCTGCCACTCGTTGTTTGCGCCTTGATCCACGAGGTTATGCCTTCTGCCCGCCCAACCGGGAACAAGGGGCGACTTTCTCGTGCCGTAGCTTCCGTCAGTCCAGTTTCCGCCCGGCTGCGACGGGAAATAGTTGTTGCCGTTCGGCTCAACGAAAGCGGAATAAAAGTTGCCGCCCGACGCGCTGTGGACGCCGACGATGAAAAAGTAGCCGTTAAACTGGGCGTTTTGCGTGCC
>Ga0123353_10003005_pt1 | contig 21121 bp, 16 predicted proteins | sample TergutLab28metaG_3_FD_92763 | JGI IMG/M metagenome (GOLD analysis project Ga0123353, IMG submission 92763) | Labiotermes labralis P3 segment gut microbial communities from Petit-Saut dam, French Guiana - Lab288 P3 | ecosystem: Host-associated > Arthropoda: Insects > Digestive system > Gut ... | reverse complement strand
CGGCTTAAACTTTCAAACGGTGTTTCAGAGGAAGTTAAAAACGCTATGCTGCAAGGGACTGACGAAGTGATTTCTTCAATAATGAAAATGGTTCCGGAGTTTAGAGGCTTTAATGATCATTCTGGTTCTACGTCCAAAGCCATTGATAACAAAACCTAAATTTTGCAGTTATCAGGAATGTAGATCCGGAAGATCATAATGTTACGAGGAGAAAAAATGATGCGGAAAAACTTGAATTCAAAAGAAGTAAAAGCAACAAAAAAAGTATTGTCAAGAGAGGAACTCAGCAACGAGCATAAATGGGATCTTGAACTTATATACAAGAATCCTTCTGAATGGGAGGAAGCTTTTCGTAACGTGCAATCCGATATAGCATGTATTTTAAAATACAAAGGCAAGCTGAGCGATAAAAAAAAGCTTATGGAATTTATTAAGCTTGAGGAGTCCGTTTCGCTCGAACTTGGTAGAATTTACGTTTACGCACACATGAAAAACCATGAGGACCTCAGATTATCAAAATATCAGGAATATGCTGCGCGCGCCGATATTCTCAATACTTTATTCGATGAATCCACGGCTTTTTATGCTCCAGAAATCCTTAAAATCCCAGAGAACAAACTTCAAGAGTTTCTGGAAGATGATGAGCTGAAACTTTATTCCTTCCATTTTGAGGAACTGCTTCATTCAAAACCTCATACGCTTCCCACAGAACAGGAAGAAATCCTGGCAAGAGCTTCTGAAATTGCCCGTACGGCAAGTAATGCATTTACAATGTTTACTGACGCTGATATGAAATTTCCAACTATAACTGATGAAAGCGGTGAAAAAGTCGAGCTTTCGGAGGAGCGTTATTACAAACTGAGCCGGTCAAAAAATCGCAGGGTCAGAAAGGCTGCTTTTGAAGGATTGTTTGCTGCATATTCCAAGTATCGGAATACCTTTGGAGCTTTGTATCAAGGTTCCGTAAGGGGAGATATTTTTTACTCAAAATCCAGAAAATACACATCGTGCCTTGAGGCATCCCTTCATTCGGATAATGTGCCTGAGCTCGTATACGAAAATGTTATTAATTGCGCGCACAAACACGCAACTTCTTTGCATGACTACATGAAACTCCGCAAACGTATCCTGAAACTAAAAGATTTGCATATATACGACTTGAATGTTCCCATCGCCATCGAGCCTGAAACAGAAATTTCATACGATGAAGCGGTTGAAATTGTTATTGAAGGCCTTAAACCTCTTGGAGATGAATACTGCAAGGTGTTGAGGCAGGGAATAAATGATAAATGGATTGACGTCTACGAAAATGAAGGAAAAAGAAAAGGAGCGTATTCGTGGGGAAGTTATGGGACGAATCCTTACATACTTATGAATTATAACGGAACTCTCAGGGATGTTTTCACGCTGGCACATGAAATAGGGCATTCCCTCCATAGCTACTGGACCCATAAAAAACAGCCTCAAGTCTACAGCGATTACACCATATTTCTTGCAGAGGTCGCTTCGACAACAAATGAGATGTTATTGCTCCTTGATTTGCTTAAGAAGAGACCCAAAGAGCGGAAATGGCTCTTAAACTATGGGCTTGATATGGTACGTACGACTTTGTATCGTCAGGCGATGTTCGCGGAATTTGAACGCGATACTCACGCGATATCGGAAAAAGGAGAGATACTTACCCACGAATTGCTTTGTGAATTGTGGAAAAAGCTGAATTCAAAATATTATGGGCCTAATTTAGTAATTGATTCCCTGATTGAAATTGAATGGGCGCGTATCCCTCATTTTTATTCTGCTTTTTATGTATATAAATATGTAACAGGATTTGTTTCAGCCTGCTCGCTTTCAAGACGGATTATTGATTCCGGAAATGCTGGCGAATACTTGGATTTTTTATCAAGAGGGGGCAGCAATTGGTCGCTCGATATCCTCAAAGCGGCAGGGGTTGATTTGTGTTCCATGGATCCATTTGAGGACACAATAAAAATGTTCAACGACTGGCTTTTTGAGTTGAGAGTTGAGAGTTAAAAATTGAGAGTGGAGAGTTAAAGAAAGACAAAAGCTGCTGTCTTTTAACTCTCCACTCTCAATTTTCAATTCTAATCATTTTCCTTTCGGAAACCAGCCTCCGTAAGTTTTTCTAACATCCGACATTATGACAAATCCATTATTTCCAACTATTTTATGAATCATATCCAAATCGTTTCTGCGGCAAAAGATTTCGACCAAAAGTTTTCCGCCTGATCTGCCCTCTCCTTTTATGACAGTTGCTCCAAAGCCGCTTTCTCTCATTGATTTGACAATTTCATCGCCTATGGGGGAATCATCAAGTATTGCTTCCGCTAACGCATAAGAGTTCATAAATTTTGACTCTAAAAATGAACCTACATAATTACCAGCTGCAAACCCGCCGCAGTAGAAAACAAGCTCCAAAAAAGTGAGTGTTTTGCCGCCTCCGAGGATCCTTCCTAAAATGAGCATATATATCATTACCTCAAAGAATCCTATACATGCTGCAATTGCACGTTTTCCGCGAACTATGGATAAAATGCGCATTGTCCCGCAGCTCACATCCAGAACTCTTGCGAAAAAAATGAGTAGAAGCCCCGCTACATCTACCATTTTTAGCGGTATTTAGAAAAATCTTGCTACTGCAGGCGCAATAAGTCCAGCTTTTGCCAAGTTTTCCTGCATAAAGGAAAAAAACGATTCGCTCAGTCCATATTCTTCTCCTGTAGCAAATTCGCTAAAAGTTACTCTCCAGGATATTTCACCACGAATCATTTTTCCCGTAATTGTATTATGCAAATAAGAAATTCTTATATCGGAGTCAAGCATAGAACCAAATATAATTCTTCCCGGTTCATATGTAGTTTCAAACATGGGAGTGTCATTTTGTGGGTACAGGTTATCAAAACTAAATTTAACACTGTTTAACTCGGGGAAAAAGTATAATACATCCTCCACCGGAACTCTTCTGTTGTCATCTTTACCGGAGTATTCAAGTTCTATGGAACGCTTGAAATTTTCCATCTTTTTGACCTGCTGAAAAGCAGATAATTTTTCCGGAATTATTTTTTTCTCATCAACCCAGAACGTTAATTTTTTTCCTAATTTGCCATTTGCATATCCGAACTGCTGTTCCATATTTGCTTCCGGAAAATATTCGTCTGACATTTTAGTGAGCGTTATTTCTGTAATACCAACATCTTTACCGTTAACAACCTCTGTCTTGATACGAAGGCAGTAATTTCGGTACGCAAGCTCTTTCAGCGGGGTATCCAATATGATAATTCTATTAACAACCGGAACAAAAGGCTGATAATTGATTTTTGTCAGCATACCTCTTTGTAATGAGCTTTTTTCAAATTCTTTCCATAAGCTTTTCACTTTAGAATCTATAGAACCTACTTCGGTGTCATTTATTGAAATATGATGCCATATTTCCTTTATTTCACCTGTGTAAGCTGTTGAAGATATAAATGAAAAGATTAAAGAAAACACTAACAGGAAAAGTATTTTCCTCTTCAAAATTATATTTTTCTCCATTATTTACCCTCCTTTATTCTCTATAATTGTAGCAGAAATATTCAACTCGTATGTATTTAGGGTGTAACTTTTCATATTTCTTTGTTATGATAGAGTATATTTTTTGGATTGAGATGAAAAAATGAAAAAAGTATATGTTTTTTGTTGCTTGCTTATTTTATTTTCTCTTTTTGTAAATTTTGCGTGTACTTCTGAAGCTGCGGCCAGAAGACCTGCGACGGTTGCTCCTGCTCCTCAGGAGTCAACTGTTGAGTCGCAGCCGCGTGACGCAAGATTACTGGAAAGCTTAACAGAAAGTTTTGCGAGGAGTGCAGATGCATCCCCTGCGGCAGCTCCTATCGGAACTTCCATTCCTCCGGCTCGTATTGAGGAAGCAGAGCTTGCATTTATGCGTGCATGGCAAAGTTTTATTGCGCGTGATTACTGGAAGGCGCTCAATCTTCTTGACCAAGCACAGAACGCCAACATATTTTTAGTGGATGTATATTATTTGAGGGGGCTTATTTTACGAAGAATTGGTGATTTTAGCTCAGCAAGCAAGTCTATTTCCAATTTTCTTGAAGTACGAACGCGAGATATCATTGCTCCAAATATTCTTAAGGAGATATCAGAAAATAAATCGGAGATTGAATCATTGATTTCTGAGTCTCCGTATCCAGCGAAATGGAAAGTTTCGCGTGTTAATCTGCATGATTCTTTAAATACCGGATACCTTAGACCTTATTCACCCCACGGGTTGGGAAAACTGAGCGGCTTCAGTTCTGATCTATATTTTCCGGATACGATAGGCAATCGTGTTTTCTTCAGGTCTAATGGCAAATCCGGTAATTTTCATGTAGCCAGAGATATCAGCTCTCCTGTTAAGGCTTTATTGCCCGGTGATGGCTCGGCATTTGTAATAAATTTTGATGGTAGTATTTATCAAATGATGGATGAAGCTTCATTTGATTTAAAAGGCAGAATTGATTGTGATTCAGTGTCGGATGCCTGTTATGTTTCCTCTTCTGAAATCGCCATCGCGGATCCGGTGGGCAGAAGAATCGCGTTTTATTCCTGGCCAGAACTTGAGCTTATCGAAGTATGGGCACCGGATGAATCTGTTGAGAATTATCTTTTTGAGCCGGTTGCGATAAGTGTTTATGCTAATTGGCTGGCAGCAGCGGACAGGGCTAATGGCAGAATTTATTTTGTAAACCTGCGTAACAAACAGTTTTTCTTCGTTGAGGATGTGAACGTTAGGGATATAATATGGAGCAGTCTTGGAGTGTTACTGTCTGTAAATGAAAATTTCGAAATCCGCGCTCATTCTGTTGATTTTTTGAAAAAAACCTCATATATAGAAATCTTGAGAACTAATCTTAATAATGCGTGGGCATTTTTTAAATATAAAGGTGAGATATTTTGCACGAGCATATCAGGAGAAAGTGTTTGGAAGGTAACTCCATCTCCTGATCTTAATACGTCACTGTCTTTTGTTTCCCTTTACGATCCGCTGTTGACAACAAACATACAAGGCGAAGCTGTTTTATCTGTATCCGCTAATTTGTCCACACCATTTCCCGCATGGGGGAAAGAAGTTTTACCTACAGCATTGTCTGTTTGGAATGAAAATATAATAACGACATCCGTTACAAGAATAAAAGCTCTTCCTGTAATGGGGCTTTGCTTTTCACGAGGAAATGTTGACAGTCTGATTTCGCCCAAGATGCGGGTAATTCCGGTGGATTCATGTTCTGAGCTTTATGGTAGATTGCCATTGATATGGAGCAGCCAACGGGATTTGATAACAAACTTTATTCTTGACTCAATGATCATTTATGACCGTGAGGATATGCTAAAGTTGACGGCATTTTGCTTATTTAACGGCATAAAGATTGATATTTGGGCAAGAGGCAGACCCTCCGTCGAACTTATGCGAGCTTCTGCCGCAACGGGCGGTGATGTTTATTATTCTCTTATTAATGAACCAATGCTTATGCTGCATCAAAATGAATTGAAATTGCAGTTATTGCTGCCTTATAAATCTGAAACTTCCGGTTATCCGGACAGGTCAACTTTATCCTCTTATCTGAGCATAAGGCAATTATCAGCCAGAGATTGGATACCGATATGGATTGATGCGGTTAGTAAATGATTTGACTTATGAGCTTTAATATAAGAAGATAATAGAAGTACAAATATAAAATAATGATCTATGGGGGGCGTTACTGTGACAGATAATTATCGGGATGCCAAAGCGGCGTATGACGCAGCGGCGGAAAAAGCGGTGCAGAAGAATCCTGAACGTTATGGGCAGTTTACGACTGGAGGAGGACTTCCTCTTAAGAGGCTTTACTGTCCGGATGACATTGAGGGGGTAAACTATCTTGATGATATAAGTTTTCCCGGTTCTTTCCCGTTCACGCGCGGAGTTCAATCAAACATGTACAGAGGGCGATTTTGGACTATGCGTCAATACGCGGGATTTGCCACAGCGGAGGAATCAAACGCGCGTTATCGTTACCTTTTAGAACGAGGTACTACAGGTCTTTCTGTTGCTTTCGACCTGCCTACGCAAATAGGTTATGACACCGATCATCCTATGGCGCAGGGAGAGTGCGGCAAAGTTGGAGTAGCTATAGACAGCCTTGCAGATATGGAAACTTTGTTCGATAAGATACCTCTTGACAAGGTTTCCACCTCGATGACGATAAACGCCCCCGCAAGCGTATTACTTGCAATGTACATATGTGTGGCTGAAAAACAGGGAATTAAGTCCGATGATCTTTCAGGCACCATACAAAACGATATTTTAAAGGAGTACATCGCGCGCGGTACTTACATATTCCCTCCTGCAGCCTCCATGAGGCTTATCACCGATATATTCGATTTTTGCGGTAAACATGTCCCTAAGTGGAATACTATTTCCATTTCCGGATATCATATACGTGAAGCAGGAAGCACAGCCGTTCAGGAAGTCGCGTTTACATTAGCGGACGGAATAGCATACGTTGAAGCAGCTAAGAAAACGGGACAGGATCCGAATGTATTTGGTGAACGTTTATCTTTCTTTTTCAACGCGCACAACGACCTTATTGAAGAAGTCGCCAAGTATCGTGCAGCGCGACGCCTTTGGGCAAGAATAATGAAAGAGCGCTTCGGGGTCACAAATCCGAAAGCCCTGATGCTTAGATTCCATACGCAAACAGCGGGCTGTACCCTTACTGCCCAGCAGCCGGAGAATAACGTCATACGCGTCACACTTCAAGCATTGGCTTCGGTTCTTGGGGGAACACAATCCCTTCATACGAACAGTATGGATGAGGCTCTTGCCCTTCCGACGGAGAAGAGCGTTGAGATAGCTCTCAGAACGCAGCAGATAATTGCTTATGAATCCGGAGTTACCAATACCGTTGATCCTTTTGCTGGCAGTTATGTTGTGGAATCCCTTACTAATGAAATAGAACAAAACGCCATCAACTATATAAATAAAATAGACGATATGGGTGGCATGCTTAAAGCAATCGAAGCGGGATATCCGCAAAAAGAAATCCAGGATAGCGCGTATAGCTATCAAAAAGCTATTGAGACAGAGCAAACTGTTGTCGTAGGCGTCAATAAATTCCAGACGAAAGAAAGCGCCCACGGAAGAAAATTGCTTAGAGTTGACGCAAGCGTTGGGGAGCGTCAAATCAAGAAACTCCATGAAATGAAATCAAAAAGGGACAATATCGCAGTCAAAAATCTACTTGATGATGTCAGAAAAGCTGCAAAATCTGAATCGGAAAACCTTATGCCGGCAATATTAAACGCGGTTCGTGTTTATGCGACTGAAGGGGAAATATGCGGTGTTCTCAGAGAAGAATTCGGCGAATATGTCGAAAATGTTGTGCTATGATAAGCCCAAGGGAGGAAGAGTATAATGACGGATAAAATTCGCGTAGTTATTGCCAAGCCTGGCCTTGACGGGCATGACAGGGGAGCAAAGGTTATCGCACGCGCGCTTCGCGACGCGGGGATGGAAGTTATTTATACGGGACTCAGGCAGACTCCCGAGCAAATAGTTGCCACAGCGCTTCAGGAAGATGCAGATGCTGTTGGTATTAGCATACTTTCCGGCGCCCATCATTTCTATTTTGAAAAAGTAATTAGCCTTCTGAAAGAAAAAGGAGCGGAGGATATAATTGTATTTGGCGGAGGAGTTATTCCTGACGAGGACGTTCCGGATTTAATAGCAATGGGAGCAGGAGCTGTTTTTGGACCTGGCACCTCGACAGGCACAACAATAGATTGGCTTAAAAAAGCAGTAGCGAAAGACGAATAATTGAAGTGTCCGTACTTTCAAGTAAAATCCTGAATGGCGATGTGCGCGGCATAGCCCGCGCAATATCTATAATGGAGAACAAAACCAATAGAACCGGCGTTTCAGAAGCTGAAGAACTAATGAAGGAAATCTATCCTCATACGGGGAACGCTTGGATAATAGGAATTACCGGAAGCCCCGGTTCGGGGAAAAGTACGCTTACCGACAAACTTATTGAGCAGTTTCGCACGGAAGGCAAGAAAGTGGGAGTTATCGCCGTAGATCCTTCAAGCCCTTTTAGCGGAGGAGCTATTTTGGCTGACCGTATAAGAATGCAAAGACACTCTGATGATCCTGAGGTTTATATAAGGAGCCTGGGCGCCAGAGGGGCATTGGGGGGGGTCAGCAACGGAACACGTGAAACCTCGCTTATTCTTGACGCTTCCGGGAAAGATATCATAATAATTGAAACGGTAGGCGTAGGACAATCGGAAATCGATATTATGAGGATAGCGGACACAGTTTGTGTTGTTCTTGTCCCTGGGCTTGGAGATGAAATTCAGATAATGAAAGCTGGGATAATGGAAATAGCTGACGTGTTCGTAGTCAATAAAGCAGACAGGGACGGAGCGGATAAAGTCGCCCGGGAAACACGCGCAATGCTTGATTTATTGAAGAACAAAGATTGGATTCCTCCTGTAGTCCTTACGATTGCGGAAGATGGAAGCGGCTTGCCTGAACTCGTATCAAAGATTGATTCACATAAGAAATTCATGCATGATACTGAAGCTGGTATTGAACGTATTGAAAGACGCTTGAACAGTGAGGTAGAAAATTTACTTTTATCCAGGCTTGTAGTGCGCGCCTGGCAGCTTTGGGGGGAAAACAAAAGTAATCGAATTAAAGATATGCTTGAGCTTAAAACGAATCCGTATGCGATCGTTGACGAGATAATAAAAAATATATAGAGGAGGTTATTTTATTTATGGCGATTCGAAGTATAGAAGAACTATGCGAAGAACTGCAAGGAAAACGAAAATCTGCTGCTGCCGGCGGAGGTGAAAAAGCCATTGCCAAGCAGAAGGAAAAAGGAAAGGGAACTGCGCACGAAAGAATCGCTCAGTTGCTTGATGCAGGTTCATTTGTCGAGATAGACGAATTTGTCACACATCGCTGTACAAATTTTGGACTTGAGAAAACGAAGCCGCTTGGGGATGGAGTCGTTACAGGCTGGGGAACAATCAACGGGCGTAAAGTTTTCGTATATAGCCAGGATTTCACTGTTCTTGGCGGATCACTTGGAGAAATGCATGCCAATAAGATATGTAAGATGCAGGACATGGCTATGCAAATGGGTTGCCCGATAATTGGCATAAACGACAGCGGCGGCGCTCGTATTCAAGAGGCTGTAGATTCTCTTAACGGATACGGAAAGATTTTTTACCGTAACACCATATCGAGCGGAGTTATTCCTCAGATTTCGGTCATCGTAGGCCCCACAGCCGGAGGGGCGGTTTACAGCCCTGCTCTTACGGATTTTGTATTTATGGTAGATAAAACCGGCATCATGCATATTACCGGACCTGCAGTTATAAAAGCCGTTACCGGCGAAGAGGTATCGAGTGAAGAACTTGGAGGCGCCATAACACACAATTCGAAAAGCGGCAACGCTCATTTTATGGCAAAGAACGAGGCCGAGTGCTTCGAACAAGTACGGAGATTACTGTCATATCTTCCTCAGAATAACCTTGACGATACTCCTTTAGCAAATACCTCTGACGATGCTTATCGCGCCGATGCCAATATGCGTAACATTGTTCCGACAAACCCCAATAAAGGATATGATGTTCGTAAAGTTCTCGAAGTTGTACTTGATGATGGAGTATTCTTTGAAGTTCAAAAAGACTGGGCAAAGAATATTGTCACCGGTTATGGGCGCGTTGGCGGAAAATCAATAGGTATAATAGCAAATCAGGCAGCTTGCCTGGCAGGCTGCCTTGATGTTGACGCTTCAGACAAAGCAAGCCGGTTTATACGCCACTGCGATGCTTTTAACCTCCCTATAGTAACTTTTGTTGATGTCCCCGGATATTTACCCGGAGTTACTCAGGAATACGCAGGGATAATCCGTCATGGAGCAAAATTGCTTTATGCGTACAGCGAAGCGACTGTTCCGCTGATTACGATAGTGCTTAGAAAAGCATATGGCGGAGCATATCTTGGTATGTGCGGAAAAGCGCTTGGCGCAGATTTGGTCCTTGCATGGCCGCAGGCAGAAATAGCGGTAATGGGAGCAGATGGGGCTGCAAGTATAATTTTCAAAAGGGAAATTGACGCAGCGGAGAATTCGGAAGAAGTTAGATATCAAAAGATCGATGAGTACAGAGAAGCTTTTGCGACGCCGTATGTGGCTGCGGAGCGCGGGCTTGTTGATAGAGTTATCCTTCCCGAGGAAACACGCAAAGAATTGTTTCTCGCTCTCAATGGAATGCAAAGTAAACGCGAATCGTTGCCGCGCAAAAAGCACGGCGTAATTCCCCATTGATTTGGGAGGGCATTATGATTGAAATTTCTCAGTTTTATGGCGCAGTTGGAGCCTTATTAGTAAGCTTGATAGCTTTCACAATAGTACTTCTTGTGCTTGTAGGCTTGGTTGTCATATTTGTGTGTAAGCGCTACCACACTAATAAGATAGGTTCGGGGTTGGAGACTGCTACGAATGTCAGACAAACAATCGATAAAGTTAAAGATAAGAAGAAAGTTGCAGCAATTTCTGCTGCCATATTCGCTCATGCCAACAGAATGAAGGTAACCGCAGCCGTTGCAGCAGCTATTAACGTTTCCATCGGCAGAAGAATGAGCACGGTAAGCGTTCCCCCAACGCAATGTTCAGATATGAACAAAATGTGGCGTATAACGGGGATAGCTGAATGTATGGAAAGTAGACTTGGTTCACGTTCCTGGTAAAAAATATATTATATATAGAGGAGAAAAAACATGAAATACAAAATTACTGTTGATGGAACCGTTTTTGTTGTTGAAGTTGAAGATTTTGGCGCATCTGTTGCACCTGTTATGATGCCTGTCCCCGTTGCACCAGTTGCGGCGCCTGTTCCTGCTATAGCACCCGTTGCGGCGCCTGCTCCCGTTGCGGCGCCTGCTCCCGTTGCAGCGCCTGAACCTGCTCCTACTGAAGCCCCTGCACCAGCGGCAGCTCCGACTGGAGCTCCTATTTCTGCTGGAGGCACTCCAATAACCTCTCCCATGCCCGGAAAAATCCTTAAAGTTCCGGTATCTGTTGGACAGGCCGTAAAAGATGGCGACGTCGTAATTGTTCTTGAGGCTATGAAAATGGAGAATGATATTTTTGCGACGGTTGGCGGAAAGGTAATCGATATTCGTGTAAATGGCGGAGACAGTGTCAACGCGGGAGATGTTCTTGTAGTCATCGAATAAGAGATTGTGTGAGCCATTGATAAAATAACAAAGTATAAAAAACTGTGCAGAGCGCAGTTTTTTAATTTGTTATTTTTAAGCTTATGTTTCATGTGTGTTAATGCATATATTGTAATAATCAGTTGGGAGGGAGATCAAAATGGGAAAATTTCGTTGTCTTGAATGTGGATTTGAATTTGAAATGGATAGTAACGAGAAGACAAAAAATTGTCCCGAGTGCCACAGCCGTTATCTTGAATATCTTATTGGCTCACCTTTGAAAAGAGGTAAATCATGGAGCGCGAAATCGTTTAGCGTTAAATAAGAATTGGAGTGTTTAGTTTGAAATTATCCCAGAAATATGGATCGCTTAAGCCATCCGGTATGTCAAAATTTTTTCAAATCGTTGAAACTATGGATGGTGTATGTAATCTTAGTATAGGAGAGCCCGACTTCGATACGGAGAGTGATATTATCGATGCCGCAATGATTGACGCGAAAAACGGTTATACTCATTATCCACCTCTTTCGGGCTATTTGGATGTAAAGGAAGCTGTCTGTAATTATTGGGAACGTCACCATAGCATGAAATACTCTCCGGATGAAGTTCACATGACCGTTGGCGGAATTCAATCGTTATGGCTTGGCCTTCATATTCTATTAGACCCGGGCGACGAAGTGATATGTGTTGAACCATGTTTCGGACCGTACTTCAATCAAATTGATTGGTCGGGCGGAAAGGTTATTCATTTGCCGACCCGTGAAGAGAATGGTTTCGCGGCTGAACCGGAAGAAATAGAAAGAGTTATTACACCCAAAACTAAAGCTATTATATTATGTTCTCCTAATAACCCCACAGGAAGAGTCATGAATAAGAAACAAATGGAGAGAATAGCGGAAGTGGTTGAAAAACATGACTTGTTTGTTTTCTCGGATGAAATTTATGAAGCTCTTGTATACAATAAAGAATTTGTATCATTTGCGTCCATACCGGAAATGCGCAAACGCACCCTTATCATGAGCGGGTTATCAAAGAGCCATTGCATGACGGGTTGGCGTGTCGGGTTTGCAATGGGGGACAGAGAATTTGTACGTTTACTTACATTCCTGTCCGCCAATCAGACTTATGGACTCAGTTGCGTAGGCCAAAGGGCAGCTTTATACGCTCTCAATAATCATGACGCCAAAATAAAGGAGAGGCGCGAAATATTCAAAGAACGCCTGGAATATGTTGCGGGGCGGCTCAATAATATCAGCGGGATAACTTGCGCACAGCCGGAAGGAGCGATGTATTTATTCCCCAATATTAAAAATACCGGTAAAACAAGCGAGGAATTCATCATGACATTGCTTCATGATTGGAAAGTAGCTACATTGCCGGGCAATGTATTCGGCTCATGCGGTGAAGGATACATTAGGATAGCCTGTACTCAATCAATGGAAACGCTGGCTGTTGGGATGGACATAATGGAAAAAGCCGTATCAAGCTTTTAATTCCATTTCTAAGTATAAATATGAGCGCCCTTCCTGTGATTGTATCAGGCAGCTCACAAAAGCGCATTCGAATGGAGAGGCAGAATGTTTGAACGGAGTTACACGATACTTCCATCGGACGCAGGCGCAGGGGGGGTAATAAAACCGCGTAGTTTGGTCGACTGCCTTCAGGACACTGCCGATATGGCAGCTTCGGAACTGAAAGCGGACGTTCATTCGGTAATGGATAGAGGGTTTGCGTGGGTACTCGTTCATGTGAAAATGTCAGCGGATCGCTGGCCGGAACTGGGGGAAGTAATCACTATCCGGACATGGCATAACGTAAATGACGGACTATACACATTCAGGGCTTTTGACCTGCGTTCCGACGACGGTAAAGCTTTGATGAACGGGAGCACATCGTGGTTATTGTTGGATCTTGCCCGCTCAAGACCTGTTAAACCTGTAAAGAATATGTCGCAAATTTTTATACTTGATGGAAATGAGAACCCTCACGTATCAAGTGAGTTTACGGAGCTGCCAAGAGAGACTTCCGAAAACGCGCATAAAAAAAACTTTGAAGTTCGTTTGCATGACCTTGACGCAAACGATCATGTCAATAATGCCGTGTATATAGAATGGGCTGTAGAGTCCGTTCCACAAGAGGTATCCATTAACTATCAGCTTTCGGGCTGGGACGTGAATTATCGTAAAGGAGCTTATCTTGGGGACAAAGTTATTGTCAGCACTCAGGAAGATCCAATTTATGACAATAATTCCCCGATAAAAACTCTCACGGGAACGATGAAGATTGGAGAGACATTTTTATGTGCAGTTCGCACCCACTGGCAAAGATGACGATTATTTGTCCTCCTCTTCGACCTGCAAAAACGCTAAAAACGCTTCCTGCGGGATAGAAACGCGCCCTATCTGTTTCATTCGCTTCTTTCCCTCTTTTTGTTTTTCAAGCAGTTTGCGTTTCCTGGTGATATCTCCCCCGTAACACTTTGCCAAAACATCCTTACGAAGAGCTTTCACATTGACCCTCACAATAACGCGTTTTCCTATCGACGCCTGTATTGGGACCTCGAACAACTGGCTGGGGATAAGTTCTTTCAGCTTCGTTGCCGCCGCGTGCCCCCTGTGATAAGCGGCGTCCTTATGGCAAATGAAGGAGAAAGCATCCGCAGCTTCCCCATTGACAAGCACATCCACGCGCACAAGCTCGGAAGGCGACATTGCAATGAATTCATAATCAAGCGAGGCATATCCTCTCGTCTGCGACTTGAGTTTATCGTGGAAATCCAAAATAAATTCAGCAAGCGGCACATTGTAAACAAGGCGTACGCGGTCCGGAGCAAGGTAATCCATGGATTTATATACTCCGCGTTTTTCCTGGCAAAGCTGCATGACTTTACCCACATATTCTGACGGAAGAAATACGGAAAGTTTTATCATTGGTTCGCGAATTTCCTGAATATCTCCCAATTCCGGAAAGTCGCTCGGCCTATGGGCTTCTATTATCTCCCCGGAAGAGGTCGTAATTTCATAACTGACGTTTGGAGCCGTAGCCACAAGTTCAACGTCAAATTCACGCCTCAGCCTTTCTTTTGCGACATCCATGTGCAATAATCCGAGAAATCCGCAGCGAAAACCAAATCCAAGCGCTACTGACGTTTCCGGTTCAAATGTTATCGCAGAATCATTAAGAGTGAGCTTTTCAAGCGAATCTCTCAAGTGAGAATATTCTTCACGTTCAACGGGGTAAAAGCCGCAAAAAACAACAGGTTTTACTTTCCTATACCCCGGCAGCGGTTTTGACGTTGGCTTCTGGGCGTCCGTTACCGTGTCGCCCACGTGCGCGTCCGCCAAGCTCTTTATGCTTGCGGTTATGTAGCCCACTTCACCGGGGCCAAGTGACTGAACGGGAGTGAAACCCGGCTTGAATACGCCGACCTCCGTCACCTGGTTGACTACGTCAGTTGCCATGAAAAGAACGTTTTGACCGGTTCTCAGCATACCGTTGACGACCCTTACATAACAAATCACACCACGGTAATTGTCGTAAAGGGAATCGAATATCAGTGCCTCAAGCGGGGCTTCAGGGTCTCCTTGAGGCGCTGGGATTTTCCGGACAATACGCTCCAATATTTCCTCTGTTCCCTTTCCCTCTTTAGCGCTTGCCGGTATGGCGTCATCGGCGTCAATACCTATGACATCATTGATTTCGTTTTTAGAATAGTCGATGCGCGCGGAAGGCAGATCTATCTTATTTATGATGGAAATTATTTCAAGCCCCTGGTCAACCGCAAGATAAGCGTTGGCAACAGTTTGAGCTTCCACTCCCTGAGTAGCGTCAACGATCAAGAGCGCGCCCTCGCACGCTGCGAGCGAACGTGAAACTTCATAGCTGAAATCGACATGGCCGGGAGTGTCTATGAGGTTGAATATATATTCCTCTCCATCCTGAGCCGTATAGTTCATTCTTACGGGGACCAGTTTAATAGTTATTCCGCGTTCACGTTCCAAGTCCAGAAAATCCAGAAGTTGAGCCCGCATATCCCGTGATTCAACTGTTTTTGTGTACTCGAGAAGCCTGTCCGCCAAAGTGGATTTACCATGATCTATATGCGCAATGATGCTGAAATTACGAATCTTCGACTGTGCTGTTTTTCCCATTTTATTTCCCTTTAATTAGTGTTTTTATATTAAGCTTAATCATTCGGTTCCCTTTTAGATATTATCTCATCATTGAAAACGCCGCTGTATTCCTGTGCTCTTTTACCTTCTATTTCTTCATTTTCCGGATCGTTCGATATTTCGAGAATGTCAAGGGTAAATGGCATTCTCGCGCTGTTCGGGTAAACGAGCCTGTATGTGAAAAGGTTTCCAATAACTCTCTGTACGTAATCCGAAGTTTCACGAAATGTGATTTTTTCGATCCAAAGTTCGAGGGGCAAACCTTTTCCCCCGTCATCATTCCATCTGCGGGCATTGCCGGGTCCCGCGTTATAAGCGGCGGCGGCTCTTTGCGGGTCTCCAAAGGATTTAAGCTGGCGTGAAAGATAAGAGGCTCCTAAAGTTATATTATCCGTCACATCCCAAATTTTAAACTCCGGCATCTTGAGCAGCCCTGCTTCTCCCTTTGCAGTTCCCGGCATCAACTGCATCAAACCGGTCGCGCCGGCATGGCTTCTGGCAACAGGATTGAAAGCGCTTTCCTGTTTCATGACCGACCAGATAAGATTATCCTCAACTCCGAACCTTTCCGCTGCTTTACTGACAATAGAATGGTAAGGGCGCGGGTATAAAAGCTGAAGTCCCTGTCTGCTCGCGGTTCCATTTTTTACAAAAAATCTCTGTAAAGCCAATCCGGCGGAATACACCTTTTCGTCATCGCCGAACCACTCCGCAAGCTGAGCAGCTCTGAAAGCCTTTTTCGAGTCTTTTGGCTCCCTTTGCAGTAACATTCTGGCATAACTGATAAATCCCCAGTGTTCAAGCTGTGTCGGCTGAGAGGTAAGTGAAGCCGGAACATCGTCAACAATTTTCAAAGCACCCGGACGCGCCAAATAAGTATAAACGGAAAGCGGGTAGCGGGATAAAAGAAGGTCGAGTGTTTTTGCCGCAGCTTTTTTATCCCCTGATTTCTCCTGCGCTTTTGATATCCAATAAAGAGCGCGGGCTCCCCATGCGGCGGAAACGTCAAGCCCGTTGACTCTCTGCCAATACCATAACGCTTCTTTTGTATTTCCTATGAACCACGCGTCCATTCCTCTCTTCCAAGCTATTCTAATCGCAAATGAGGACGAAGGATGTTCCAGCAAGACTCTGTCCTCCAAGTTCAGGGCATACAGTGCGCGCGCTTGCACATCCCCCCTGCGCGTTTCGGATATTTTTTTAAGGTTGTCTTTTGCTGTATTTTTCACGCTTGCCGACGCTTCTTTCCTATCCAATAATATTCCTATCCTATTGACTGAACTCAAAGCATAGGAATTCCCGTTAAGAGCCAGTCCGGACCATATTTTTAGAGCTTCCGCATATTTATTCTCATTATATAACGCAAAAGCGTTATAATACAGCGCTTTACGGTTATTCTTCAAGGGAGCCAATATTTCGATTGCTTTTTTATTATCCTTTGCCAAATACGCAGCATATCCCAATAAAAGTGAAACTTCCTGATTCAATGGTTTGGGCAGGGAAGACAAAGCATTTACGGCAATGGAACTTGTAGGGTCCAAATCCAATAATTTTTTTGCGTTTTCCACCGGATTATCGTTGAGCTTTATGAGTTCGCTTAAGGTGAATATTTTTTGAGATTTTTCCTCCGTTTTGGCGTACATTTCCCTCATAGCTGTCCTTCTGATATCTGTATTTTCCTTCGGTGTTAATCTGTAAACAGCGTAAAGGACATAATATCCAAGCCCATAAGGAGGATTTTTTCTCAGTTCAGTGGCAATATTCAAGGATTCTGAAGTTTTCCCGAGGTTTTCAAGGGCTATTATCAAAGTCATTTTCGCGTAAGGCAAGATATCATTCGGAAAGCCGTTCAAATCGCTGAGCATATCGACAACGTCACTCCAGCGGCTCTGTATACGATACGCGTTTGCAGCGAGCGAACGATCCCTTACACTGAGATTGCCGCGCTTAACTATAGAATCAATCTCTCCCCATTTACGGGAAGCGAACAATAATTCCAACTCCGATTGAGCCTGAGTGGACTCATTATTTTTCCTTATCTCTGTTTTCGCTTTATCCGCCGCTCCCGCCCCCGCACAAAAGATAACTGACAAGAACATGGATAAACAAAATATGTTAATGAGTTTTTTCAACTTAATCATTCCTTTACTTGCTGCCATCAGAAAGCGGAGGTGTTATCGGAGTTCTTATTATGTACAGCTATAATAGATTTTAGCATATTTGGCAGCACACAAATATTACCTTTACAATTTAAAATCTATTAATGCTATAATGAGCTACTTTCATAACAGAAAAGTGATATCCAGGAGGATGAGGATAGTGAAGATAGCAGACAATCACAGCGTTCTTATTGCAGACGACGAAAGCTCGAATATTGCAGTTTTAACGCATATACTAAGCTCTGAATATGTCATATATGCAGCAAAGAACGGGCAAGATGCCATTGAGGCAGCTAAGGAGTATTTACCCGACGTAATATTGTTGGATATTCTTATGCCGGATATGGATGGATATGAAGTTCTTTCCATGCTTAAAAGAACAGAAGAAACGCGTACAATTCCCGTTATTTTCATCACAGGGCTTGTAAGCTCTGAAGACGAGGAAAAAGGGATGGCTTTGGGCGCTTCGGATTACATAACAAAGCCTTTCTCTACAGAGATTGTCAGGCTGAGAGTTCGGAATCAGATGCAAATATTGAAAGACATGAATATGATAGATCAGCGGCTCAAGCAGCAGACCCTGATGACTTCAATCTCCAAAAGCTTCTTATCAGGCTCAGACATTGACACGCTATTCACGAATACATTGTGTATTGTAGGCAACTTTATGGAGATTGCTCAGGTATTATTATATGATTTGGAAGAAGACGAAGTTACTCTTACTTGCCGTAATGAATGGATAAACCCCGTGTATAACCTTCCAACCCGCATCAACAGCCAGATCCTTCTGAGAGAGCCAATGCTATCTATAATTAACGGATTTCTGCCGCACGGGCCGGATTTGTGTTTGAATTCCAACGATCCGGCCTTCAAATCGGCAATGAGACCATATAGGGAGAATTTTATGAATTATATCACCACCCCTATTTTTATCAGAGGTAAGATGTGCGCGGTTATAGATTTTTCAAAGGAGGAAGATGGACGGAATTGGAACGAAAGCGATATTAATCTCGCCATACATGTAGCCAGTATATTGTCGGGAGTTTATGAACGCAATGCCATGGAAAGACAATCCTCCATCGTCGAAAATTCTCCGCAGTTTATCATATATCTTTCGACTAATGGCGATGTGAGCTATCTAAACCCGGCCGCGTCTGAACTGACCGGCCACACAAAGTCTGAAATTATGGCAGCCGGCCTTGAACTCATTTTTAGCGCGGAAGCAGCGCAGCTAATCAGAAACACATACATACCGAATACACTGCGAAATGGCGTCTGCAGCTTTGAGAAAAACATTATGCGCAAGGACGGTGAAACCAGGATTCTATCCTTTACCAGCTTTACGGCGGGAAACGGTAACATTGGCGCTATTGCTCAGGATGTGACGGAGATACGAGCTCTGCAAACCGAGCTTATTACAGCAAAAGAGCTGGCCGAACAGAGCAGTCGAGTCAAGAGCGAATTTCTGTCGTGCATGAGCCATGAGATGCGAACACCGATGAATGCCATTATCGGCATGACAAACATAGCTCAAATCTCAGACTCCGCAGAGGAAAAAGCGGACTGTCTCAAAGAAATCTACAATGCATCCCAACACCTGCTTCGGCTAATTGACGACGTGCTTGATTTATCTTCATTGAAAAAACATACATTAAGCTCTGACCACTCGGAATTTTCTTTCAGGGCAATGCTAGTCGGCTTACTGAAAACGGTAAAACTGTATACTACAGAAAAACATCAGATACTTTCCTACAGCATTGACCCGATGGTACCAAGTGCGCTCATTGGCGATGAAAAGCGTATAGCTCAGGTTATCAACAGTTTGCTGATGAACGCCAATAAATTCACGCCCGAGCAGGGGATGATACAGTTGAACGCCTGTGTATCAGACTCGGAAAATGAAACCGTTATACTGAAGATTGAAGTCAATGACAATGGCATAGGTATCCCCGTAGAAAAGCAGTCTATTATCTTCGATTCTTTCGAGCAAGCTGATGGAAGCCTTACCAAAGAATTCGGCGGCGCCGGACTGGGACTTGCTATATCAAAATATATAGTGGAAATGATGGGAGGTAAGATATGGGTCGAGTCCGAGCCTGGGCAAGGCGCGAAATTTACATTCACCGTCAAACTTAAAAGAGTTAATAATGAAGGTTCAGGGCATAACGCGGGAACAAATCAATAAAAAACTTTTGAATTAAGAGATTCGTAGATTTCAACCCAATCACTCCTGAACATATACTATACTTAATCTTGCCAATATGAATTGTTTACCGCTATACTTCGCTCATTGTTTCAGGATAGCAATGCAAACGTTTGTTTTTTCACAATAATTTCACCTGCTTGATACTCGTGTGACTCCATAGTTTACATTATTGCTTATAAAAAAAATAAAGTGGGGGGATTACCGTAGCTTCACATAAAACAAAAAGTAATGTCTATATTATATTTACGCTGATATCCATCACCGCTTTGGGAGTAATCATTTACATAGCACAGAGCCAAACAAACGATATTGTTACAGAGCTTACGCTGAGTAGTGACCAAACGGCAAAGGTAGAGCTCTTAAGCTCAATCCTTGACAGGCAGCGTGTAATGAGCTATTGGATTCTTCTGGTGTCTGTACTCGTTGCTGTCGTGGCGGGTGGCTTTGGAACCGTTTCAAGCAGATCCGCGCGAAAATACTCGCATGTATTCAAAGAATTCTCCGAGAAAACAGCATCACTTAACATCATGGAAAAAATGCTGCAATCAATGGATGCTCAGATTCTAATAACGGAACTCGATACCGATAATATTATTTTTATCAACGAAAAAATGGAAAAAGCTTTCGGTTTGACAGGTAGCGTCAAAGGCAAAAAGTGTTGGGAATGTTTTCAACTGGGCTTTAGCGGGCGGTGCGATTTTTGCCCGAAGAACAAACCGGAATTTATCTCTGGCGAGCCTGTTTTCTGGGAAGAAAAAAACCAGATAACAGGCAGGCATTACAGGATTATAAGCCGGATCATCGACTGGCCCGATGGCTCAAAAGCTTATATGCAGCAGCGCGATGATGTTACCGAGTTGGTTGATTTGATCGCAAAAGAACGGGAGACGGACAAGCTTATTAAACTGATGATCGATACGTCACCAAACGGGATAATCATTCTTGATGAAAATTTCAACTGCCTTGACTGCAATCATGAAGCAGTGGACATGTTCGGGCTGTCCGACAAGAAAGAATATCGTGACAAACATTTAGAATTCTCGCCTTTATATCAGCCGAATGGAGAGAGATCGGACGATTTGAGGCGCAAACATCTCGAAACAGCATTTAAAAAAGGATACGACCGTTTTGAATGGATGCACATAAGTCTGGGCGGCGAACTGGTTCCATGCAATATAATACTCGTTCGATCTATGCATAAAAATAAAAGCATCGTTATAGCGCATATGCAGGATTTAAGAGAATTGAAAAAGTCCATAGAGCTGAAAGCAGTTATGGATCGTATGCGCGAAGCCGATGAGTATGCGCAGCTTT
>Ga0123353_10003004_pt1 | contig 21125 bp, 9 predicted proteins | sample TergutLab28metaG_3_FD_92763 | JGI IMG/M metagenome (GOLD analysis project Ga0123353, IMG submission 92763) | Labiotermes labralis P3 segment gut microbial communities from Petit-Saut dam, French Guiana - Lab288 P3 | ecosystem: Host-associated > Arthropoda: Insects > Digestive system > Gut ... | reverse complement strand
GCCGCAACGCCGCAGCCTATTGAAGCGTACAACAGGTTAATGCCTTCTAACATACAACCTCCTGAAACATTAAGTGTAAGTGATTACAGCCCGGGTTAAGGGCTGCAGGTTTAAAGACAAAAGCGAAATTAAAAGATATAGAATATAATTAATGGCAGGGGAGTTTAGATAATTTTTCAGATATTTTTCGCGTGTATGCCGGATGAGCCCCGGGCGCTGCCCGGGCCGACAAATGCTCCACTGGAGCATGGCTCCCCGCAGAGGGGGTGGCGGAAGACAAAAAATCCAAACGTCTTTTTGTTTGGATTTTTTGGCTGGAGACAGGGGGATACTTCCCCCTCTTATATTATCTTTACTCCTCTATATTCTCACCAATCTCAACCTCAAACGGCTGAGACGGAACCTCATGATTATCCTTAGCGGCAATTCTCGGAATCCATAGATTATCACCCGGTTTTAGAGCGAAAACATTAACATTGCGGTTGAATTTTTTGAGAAGCCATAAAGGAATTTTCGCCTCATTGCATATGCGCCACAGACTCTCGCCGCTCCTTACTCTTCTTCTCTCAAAGTCAACTATGTTATAGCGGGCGAAAAAATCTTCCTCTATAGCCATGTGGTGTTCGAGACGGCTAACTTCAAACTTTTTAATATCGCTTGAACGGCCTATGGGGATGGAGAGGGTTTGGCCCAATTTTAAAGGAGCGTCCGGCGCGAGATTGTTGAGTCTGCGGATATCCGCGGTGTATACCCGCATCCACTCCGCGAAATTGGTTAGCGTTTCGTCAACCGATACTTTTACTTTTACGCTCATCGCTCCGGGGGCTACGGTCATTCCCAAATTATAGACCGCGGCGTCGAAGTGGGTTACGGCCACGGGCTTTTCGTTTCTGTTTGATCTTAGCGCCGGTACGGATACGGCTTCGCTGAAAGCAACCGCCGCGCTGATTGTATCGGGAATCGCGGCGGCAGTTTTAATAGAGTCTATTCTTGCGGCGTTCATGATTGAATCCTGCTTTGCCGCGGCTTTCACGGAGTCTCGCCGCGCCGCGATTTTTATTGAATCCCGTTTCGCCGCCGCCGCTATGGAGTCCCGTTTGGCGGCGATTTTCATAGAATCTTTTTTAGCGGTAATCGCTATGGAATCACGTCTCGCAGAGATTTTTATAGAATCTTTCTTAGCCGCGGTTTTTATTGAATCGCGCCTGACTGCGTTCATTATAGAATCCTGTTTCGCCGCGGCTTTTATTGAGTCGCGTCTAACAGCATTCATTATAGAATCCCGCTTTGCCGCCACCGCGATAGAGTCCCGTCTCGCGGCGATATTAATAGAATCTTGCTTTGCCGCGGCCGCGATTGAGTCTTGCTGCGCGGCGGTCATGATTACGGCTCTGTCGGGCTGCGCTTCTGCCGCGGTATCTTTACTGACGGCGGCTGCTGCGGCGGCTGCAACGGATGACGGGATGACAAGAACCTGACCCACAAAGATTCTGCTCGAATTTGTAATATTGTTTACAGACGCAAGTTCCTGCATCGAAACGCCGTGGCGTCTTGCGATATTATGCAGATTGTCTCCCGAGACTACGGTATAATAACCGCCGGTCGGCTCGGTGACTTCACGCACAGTAGGCCGCTGGGGCGCCGGGGTGCGGTTAAGGGAGGCGATCGTCTCCCTGCCGTCCATATTCGCCGGGATATTTATTGCGTAACCGGCCGGAATTGGTTTTTGCTGTGTGTACATAACAGGACGCAGACTGGGATTTAACCTCGCAAACTCCTGCTGAGTAATACCGAGTGATCTAATGAGCGCGTCGGGCCTCATGGCAAAGGGGAGCTTTATACTTGTGGCTTCAAACCGCGGTCTGTAATTAATATCCTTAACATAATGATCGAGATTCTCCATGATCTCAAGCACCGCGAGAAAACAGCTGTAGAAATTTTTTGATGCAAACTTAAAAGTAGGGCTCTCATGCTTCTCAAGGATATCCGCGATGTCTCTGCTCCCTACAGCGGCTACCGCGCGGCGGATTCCGTTTGGTCCGTGATTGTACGCGGTAATAGCAAGGGGCCACGTCTGCAGCATGTTATAATTTTGCCGCAAAAATTTCGCCGCGGCGTGAGAGGAGATAATAGCGTCGCGCCGTTCGTCAAACATATAGTCAATACGCATAAAGCCGCGGCCTGTCGGGCGCATAAACTGCCACAATCCGGCGGCTCCGGCTTTTGAATACGCTTCGGCGTCAAAGGAAGATTCCACATGGGGCAGGTATTTAAGCTCGTCGGGGACGCCGTTTTGCTTTAGAATTGCGCTTATGGTGTCAAGATACATAGCCGAACGCTCAACGCCCTGTTTGAACCGCTCCCTTTGACCGGTTTGGTGCCGGATGCGGTTTTCGGCGTCTGCGAGCGCTCCCTGCGGGGCGTTTTTGAAAGCCTCGGCAACCTGTTTTTCCACAGGCCCCCATTTGCTCTCGTTACCCTCTCTTACGCTACGTATTGCCGCCTGATAAATTTTACGGCGGCTGTCGATATGGTCGCTCAGCGCTTTGCCGCGGCGTCCGCCGTGTATCACCTTTTCATATACTATTTGAGGATACTCTCTATCATGCAGAAGTCCTTCCTGAAGAGAAACTTCCGTATAGATGCGGATCCAAAACGCGACATTCGGCTTTATGATATCGGGAACGGGAAAAATTTTGCTTTCGGCAAATGAAGCCGCCGGGATAAAAAATAAAACAGCGCAAAACAGCGCGGATCTGTACCTGTTGACTGATGTCAATAAAAACTGTTTCAAACAGAAATCTCCTCAAATATAAACGTAAGGACAGCCGTCCCGGCTGTCCGCCATATACAAGACGACAGTAAAACGCCTATTAAATCCCCAAATCAATGCGCAATTATCATACCCGAAAGATACGAAGAGTTACTGCTTGATGAATGATGATCAGCGCCAGCCGGTTCATTTTATAAAAATAATATAAACCGATTCCGTTGCGCCAATAATATCTCTCCAAGTCCCGTTGGGGCGCTGTATCCAAACGTCAATTCCTGATAACCGTCATTTTACTGCTAAAAACAGGCTCTTTCGCAGCACCGCCGCGTACAGAAATTATATAGCTCCCTTTTGATCTGACTAAATCACGAGATTTAAGCGCAGCCGGGGAAGTATAGGTTTTGTTGAAGACGACTCGTCCCTTTAAATCATAAACACGCACATTAAGAGGCCCGTCTGCTGTATTGAGCGTTAAAACATTGCCGGTAAATTTAACATTTGCCGGACGGTAGTGCGGTTTTGACGCCGTACGCCGCGCCGACGTAAATTGATTATCCGCCCACTCTGCCGGCATGCGTACCGCTACTCCGCGTCCGGCGGTAGACCTGTATACAACGCCGAAAGTATTCATATCGCCGCGCACGAAATTGCCGTTTGCAAGCGCGCCGAATGCCTGCTTTTCATCATCAATTCTTACCCAGCTTCTTGCCTCATCAATCGACTGCCATATCCCGAGCTGGTCGTTAATTGTTCCGCAGATGTAGATCGCCGGATAATCGGCGCCTTCCGCCGCTTTGCCGAAGCCTATCGCCTGAGCGTGCTGAACGCGCTGTGTGTAAACCGGGTTGACCGCCGGATCAACGTGGTGAAACGTCTCGCCGCCGTCAACCGACCGCGCCAAATACCCGCCGTTTCTGCCGTCCCACGCGTGGCCGACTACCCAAATGTGGCCTTTCACACCCGGCGTCACCTGCATGTCGTTTGTCCAGCCGTCAAAATTGCCATTGCCAAAAGGAGTTGCCACACCGGTTGTCACCCTTGTAAACGTTTTTCCGGTATCGTTACTCCTGTGGACGCCGCCGCCGAATATATAAAATACCGATGGATCAAGCGGATCCGCTTTGGGATGCGGCGTCTGCGGCGAGAGTCCCGGAACTGTTGTCCATGTCGCGCCCCAATCGGCGGTGCGCAAGACCGTATTTCTCTCACGCGGCGTCCATATTACAACCCTGCCGTCGGACGATACCGCAACTTTTCCCTTGTAATTGCGTCCCGGCTCCGGCGCTGTAACGAATTTTGTCCACGTACGGCCTGTATCCTGAGAATAGAAAATCGGGAAACGGTAGTCGCGGTGATCTGCCGGTCTGTCGTCGCCGCCGACCCGTACAACTATATTTGGCTGCAGTTTCGCGAAATCTATACCGTAGTTGCACCCAATCTGCGGCTGGTGCCGGGAGGCTCTGACCGGCCTTGTTATATCGTCGTGAACAAATCCGTCATAATCTTTAATGGCGGTAATAAGCGGTCCGCCGGGGATGCTCACCATGTCTGTGGGAACTGTCTCCTCAAAACCGCGTACCGTAAAATTCCAGCGGAACCGGCTGCCGGGAGAAAAATCATCCGCCATGTATACGCCGTTGCCGGAAACAATAAATACACGCTTGGGGTTAAAAGGGTCAAACTCTATACTTCCCGACCAGTGGATACTTTCACCTGCGATCCAGTTAAATCCGCTGTTGTAAAGAAACGAGATAGGGGCGCTTTGAGAAGTTTGCGCCCAGTTTCCATCATCGACGTCACCAAAAGTTCCTGTCCAGCTTTCGCCGCCGTCGGTAGTGGCAAAAATTCTGTCTCCCCACGCCGCCGCGCCGCTCCCTTCCCAAATCTGAGGTTTCCATTTGTTAATAGTGGCCACTATGATATGGTTCGAGTCGTTAGGGTTTATTGAGATACCGCTGAAGCCCCCAAGCCACGCGCCCCAATCGTTAGTAAAATTACCGGGATTGTGAGGATCCGGGACACGCGGATCGCTCATCATGTCTTCAGGCGAAATATCGCTCCAGTTTTTATTATGGGTGTCATATTTAAGCACCGCTCCGCGTGTGATTGGAGTGCCCGATTCCGGCGCCGTGCCGTTTGCGGTTGTAACATAGAGAAACCTGCCGCCGGGTGTAAGCACCGCTCTGTGAGGCATAACCGGTTTTGACAGCGTTGGGAATGGTATCAGATTCCAGCTCTCCCCAGCGTCGTCTGTTACATAAAGATTTGCTGAACCGGCAGCCGCGATCCCTATGTAAATACGTGCGGTAACGCCCCCCGCCGTATGATTGGGATCAAAGAGTACAAAGTTAATTCCTGAATTTAAAATGGCGGAGTTTGAAACGGCGGGCGCGCTTGTTACCCTGCTCCAACTGTTTCCGCGGTCGGTAGTTTTCCACAATCCATTGATACGTGTCCCGGCAAAAAGGATATTCGAATTGTGGGGGTCAACCGCGAGACGCTCACCATTATGCCGCCCCCAGCCGTTGCCGTGAATTCTGAAATGTTGAGTGACATTTATGGTATCAAAAGTTTCGCCGTAGTCGTCGGAGCGCAGAAACATCGATTTACCCTGATTGAAATACTCGGTTCCCGCAAGCATGTAAACACGCGACGGGTTCTGCGGATCAAGCGCCAAAGCGTCTATACCAAAGAGCCCCATGTCGTTAGGCCCAAGCCAGTCGGTAATCGGGATCCATCTATTACCCGATTCGCTCCAGCGGTACGCTCCGCCCACATCTGTACGGGCGTAGATAAGATTTCTTTCAGTTTTGGAGGTGATTATGGCAGATACAAATCCGCCCCCGCCCATCACCACATTGCCCCATTTGAACTCCTGCACCGGCTGGGCTGATGACAGTCCGCAAAATTGCAGTATCAGCAGTAATGCCGCGATCAAGGATAACGATGATAACTTTTGCATATTTTCCTCCCCCGTGAGTCTAATTTATTTATAAAATCAGTAATAATAAATGGCGCTTCGCTATTAAGTGCGGGTAGTTTTTCCTGCATCCCAACGGGATGTACCGCCCGGTAAAATGATGTAACCCCAAAAAGCTCCTACATCCTAAAGGGATGCACCCTTTGTTGTTGATACGCCATGGACGCATCCCTTTAGGATGCGGGAAAACGTTTGTGATCTCTGTTTTACCGGGCGGCGCATCCCGTTGGGATGCAGAGAGTACCGCAAATATAATGTTATCTACCCGCACAAAATAGCGAAGAACCTAATAAACTAAAAATCGTGCGTATTGACAGTCACAATACTAATATATAAAAAGGTACTCCGCGCCCCAGCCTTTTTCGTACTTTTCAAAGTAATAGCTGCTGTGCAGACGGTTAAAATACCGCAAACTCAACCCAAACCCTCTATTGGAACGCATCAAAAAAGCTCCCGCCGACAGATCTGCGCCGGGGTTGCTTCCGTTTTGGTCAACATTTTCAAGCCGTACATTAACAAAGGGCTGGAGCTTGGAGGAGGGGGGGAGAGTCATACCGAAAGGGCGCGGTGTGTAAAGAAACGAAACATCGGCGCGGCTTCGCAGGTTCTTTTGAGCGCAGACGTGATAATACCCGCCAACTCCCGCGCCGAATTCCAATACGTCAAAAAATTTATAGTACGCTTCTGCGCGTACCATTTCGCTTGATACCGCTCTCACATCCTCTTTTAAAATGTCTGACGGATATCCGTCGGCAAGATGGGCGCTTACATGGTATACAGGGTAGAACCGCCATGAAAAATTTGAACTCTGACTGCCCGAAAAATAGATCGCAAGCACGGCGTAAAAATTATCAACAGGAAACGTCATATTCTCTTTAGGCCGCATATTGATATGCGCCGCCGCGTTTATCCCTAACATAATGTTTCTATCGGCGCCGTAATTATAACCGGCAAAAGGGAAATCTACGCCAAAGCGCCCCCTCATATAAAAGGTATCCTGCTGCGTTCCCGTATGCAGCATCTGTGAGTACTGCATGGTTTCGTTGCTCAGAATTTTTGGCTGCTGGGGGAAGATTGTGAATTCAGACGCGAAACAGAACGAAAAAACGGCAAAAACACAAATGATCCAATATCCAATCGCGGGATCATTAATTTTCATCTCCTATTTTGTACCTTTATATTGATTAAGCCGTTTAGAGCGCGACCCCTGTTTTAACCGTTTGAGAGCCTTCTCTTTGATTTGACGCACCCGCTCACGCGTAAGATTGAACCGCACCCCTATCTCTTCAAGAGTATAAGCAGTCTCCTCGCCAATCCCAAAATAAAGTTTCACAACCTCGCGCTCCCTCTCTGTAAGAGATTCTAAAACGGCGTCTACCTCTGAGTTAAGCGAAATGTCAAGCATGCCGTCTTCAGGGCTTTCGCTGTGCTCATCCTGAATAATATCCATCAGCTTTGAATCGTCCCCATGCTGAAGCGGAGCGTCAAGCGAGAAGTGGTTATTGCCGATTTTTATTGTATCGTGCACCTCATTCGGGTCGATTTTAAGCTCCTGGGCGATCTCATCGGCAGTGGGGGGGCGGCAGTATTTCTGCTCAAGACGCCCCTGAACCGTCCCTATTTTATGAATCGCCCCCACACGGTTTAAAGGGAGCTTTACAATTCGGGACTGCTCGGCAAGCGCCTGAAGGATAGACTGGCGGATCCACCAAACAGCGTACGATATAAACTTAAAATTTTTCTTTTCGTCAAATCGTTTCGCCGCCCGTATAAGCCCCAAATTCCCCTCGTTGATCAGATCAATGAGCGGCAGCCCCTGATTTTGATAGTTTCTGCTCACGCTCACCACAAAGCGCAGGTTTGACTTAACAAGCTTGTCAAGCGCGGCGCGGTCTCCGCTTTTGATGCGCACCGCAAGTTTCGCCTCTTCTTCAATGGGAAGCGCCTTAAACCGGCTTATCTCCTTGAGATAAAGCTCAAGGGCGCCACCATCGTTCACGATTACATTATTAGAAGTTTTTTCTTTTGGCATTTTTTAACTGTGACTATCGCGGCGCACGGTCTATCGGCGCAGCTGCTTTCTATAACATTATGATCAATATGTCAACAATATACCATTAAGACGGTATATTGCAAGATATATCGGCACATGGAATTATTTAGTTAATGCTTATTACGGCGCTTAATTCATCTTTCGCGCCGCCCCCATAATATATATTATACTGTTTTCACGGACAATTTTCAACAAAAAAAATTAACAAATTATCTTTATCATAAATTAGGATATACTGGTGAACGGCATAAATTAACACTGCACCGCACGCAGGGCCGGCTCTGCTGCTTAGCGGCACAGCGTCACATTTATGCCGTGGTTCAGTATAACCAAAAATGGAGCGGATATATGGATCTCATAGTAAGCAAGTTCGGCGGTTCTTCTGTTGCAACAAGTGAAAAAATTGAACAGATCGTAAAAATCATGCGTCTTAACGACAGCAGGCGCTGCATCGTTTTATCGGCTCCGGGCAAGGCGCCGGGGTTCAATGTAAAAGTTACCGATCTTCTAATAGACGCGTGCGCCAGAGCTCTGAAAAATCAAGACTTCAGCGCGCCTCTAAACGATATCAAAAACCGTTTTATCTCCATCTACGAACCTTTGGGTCTACCAAAAGATCAGCTAAATGGAATACTCTCCAATTTGGATCAGCGCCTGAATTCATCAAAAGAGAACAGCGCTAAATTCCGCGATCTCGTTGTAGCCGCCGGAGAGGATATCAATTGCCGGATTTTTGCCGACTATCTCAATATCGCCGGCATAAAAGCTCAGTACATCTCACCCAAAGAAGCCGGACTTATCGTCACCGCAGTATTCGGAGACGCGCAGCCGACCTCACAAGCCGCAATGAACCTTGCCGCGCTAAAAAGCATCTGTGCCGATCATGTAGTAGTCTTCCCCGGCTTTTTTGGTATCACCGAAGAAGGCGACGTTGCGACATTCAGCCGCGGCGGTTCCGACCTCACCGGCGCAATCCTCGCCGAAGCGATTGACGCCGCAGAGTACGAAAACTGGACGGATGTTGACGGAATAAGAAGCGCTCATCCTTTAATGGTAGAATCACCGGCGCAGATAACGGCGCTTACCTATAGAGAGATGCGTGAACTCTCCTACATCGGATTTAATGTTTTACATGAAGAGGCCGTAAAGCCTGTAATGCGTAAAAAAATCCCCATCCGCTTACGTAACTCAAACAATGTAGATAACGGCGGCACGCTCATAGTCTCTGAACGTCTCCCCGGAGAACGCGACGTTGCAGGCATAGCCTCAGGAAGCGGTTACTGCAGCTTTACGCTTCAAAAATTTTTGATGAATCGTGAAAAGGGCTTCGTCAGAAGGCTTCTGTCAATATTTGAGGATATGGGCCTCTCTTTCGAGCATTGTCCGTCAGGGGTTGATAATATTTCCGTAATCCTTGATCAGGAGCAGTTAAAGCCTGAAACTGTCAATACCATAATAAGAACAATCGGCGAGGAGCTCAATCCCGATGATATAAAAACCGAATACGGCATAGCGCTTGTTTCTGTAGTAGGCGAGGGTCTTGTACGCAGAATAGGCGTACTCTCACAAGCCGCGGGCGTACTCTCAAAAGCCGGAGTAAACATAAAAATGATCAATCAGGGCTCAAGCGAGATAAGCATCATTTTTGGGATTGACGCTTCAGATGAGAGGAAAGCCGTCAACGCGCTTTATCAGGAGTTTTTTTGAGTAATTTTTGAAAAAAATATCTCTTCCTGATTTCGCGTAATGATTAATAGGTTTGACACGCACGACCTATTGATGGTACAATAAATTGTATAGATATTTGAACAATAGCACAGCTTAAAAATGGTGAAGTCGTAACAAAGACAATGGCTGAGCTGGAGGCTTATGGAATAAAGAACTGCGGTGCATGGAGCAGGAGGATAGATCACGCAAATCGATTAGTTTATCAACTTGACGATAAACAAAATATCTTAGTTATAGCTTGCCGCGGGCATTATACGGATTGAGATAAGAGAAATATGAGTTATTTCGGGATTAAAGGAGTTTTGATGACGGCTGGCGCGATAGTGGTTGCGGTTGGGGTAGTGGGTTGACGTGTGTGTAAAATGGCGCAATTTGCGAAGTTTCGTCTCCGAAAAAGGAAGTATTAAGCAGATGGCCAAACAAAATGAAAATAAAATCGTTTTATATCAGGATGAAAACGGGATAACAAGGATTTCCGTACGATTCTCCGATGATGATTTGTGGCTTACGCAACATCAAATTGCTGAAATTTACGATACAACGCAGCAGAATATCAGTCAACATATTGATGGCATTTTAAAAGATGGAGAATTAGAGGACGAGGCAACTCACAAGAAATACTTGTTAGTTCAAATCGAGGGAAAAAGAGAGGTAAAACGGGAAATCAGTCACTATAACCTCGACATGATCATCGCAATAGGTTACCGGGTTCAATCACAAATCGCCACCCGATTCCGCCGCTGGGCGACTAAACGACTTCACGAATATATTCAAAAAGGGTTCACGATGGATGATGACCGCTTGAAACAGGGCGGCTCACGCTACTTTCGCGAACTTTTACAGCGCATACGCGATATTCGCAGCAGCGAACGGAATTTTTACCAGCAAGTAACAGATATCTATGCCACATCAACCGATTATGACTCAAGTGCGGATATTACGAAAACTTTCTTTGCAACCGTGCAAAACAAAATGCACTTCGCAGTCCACGAACATACCGCCGCCGAAGTCATATACGAACGGGTAAATAATGAAAAACCGCTTGTGGGAATGACCAATTTCAAGGGTAACTACGTAACAAAAGATGACGTGAAAATCGCAAAGAATTACTTGTCAGAAATAGAGTTACAACGTTTGAACTTATTGGTATCACAATTTTTGGATTTCGCGGAATTTCAGGCATTAGAACAAAATCCAATGACTATGAAAGACTGGATTGAGGCATTAGACAAACAAATCGCAATGCTTAACAAAAGTAGCCTTACTGGGTCAGGCAAAATATCGCATAAACAGGCGATTGAAAAAGCTCAAAAAGAGTTTGAAGTTTACCGGGCAAGAGAGATGAGACAGATGGAGAGCGATTTTGATAAGGCTGTGAAAGCGCTTAAAAAGAGTGCTAAAGATGGCGAGTGTAAGTGAAATGACATTCAAAAGCTGCAATGAGTTAATTGGCTCACGAGCTGGCTTTGGAGTATGGGTTGTTGAAGCGGTAAAATCGAAACGAAGTTGATGCAGTTATCACTGAAAAGGAAAACATGAAATATCTCGGGATTAAAAAAGCTTTGATGACAGCCGCCGCGGTGGTGATGACGGTTGGGGTAGGGAGTTTTTTGTGGGCGCAGACTTTTAATGTTACGACTGCTGGTGATTTTTATGCACGGATAGCGGATTATGAAACGGCGGATGATAATGTCGTTATTGAAGTGGATACGGATATTTTAATTCCTGTGCCTGTGGAAATTCCAACACCAAATAAAGCAGGTATGGAGCTTACAATTAAAAGCAAGAACCCTGCTTCGCCGGTTACTCTCACACGCGGTGCTTATGGGCATTTATTTGTCGTGCCCGATGATGCGGCTCTTATTTTGGAAAACATTGTAATTGACGGAGGCGGTGCTAGTTTTACTGGAGCTGGAAATTCGCTGCTGCGGGCCGAAGGCGGTTTAATTGAGATGAAAAGTGGTACGGTTTTGCGCAATAATGTGAATTCCGACAATGGCGGCGGTGTGTCTGTTGTTTTTGGCGGCACATTTATAATGGACGGCGGTGAGATCATCGGCAATGTTACAGGTGAAGGTTACGGCGGCGGCGTAGCTGTTGGTTGGGGCGGCGGTGGTACGTTCATTATGAACGGCGGCAGCATCGGCAGCAATACTTCTTTTGGATCCGGCGGCGGTGTTCTTGTGCTTGATGGTACATTCACAATGAATGGCGGCAGTATCAGCGGTAATTCTGTAACATCTATGCATACCCCCGGTGAAGTAGTAGGGACTGGTGGCGGCGTGTATGTTGATGCTTTGGGCAAATTTACAATGACCGGCGGCGAAATCAGTGAAAATACCTCATTAGAAAGTAATGGCGTATATGTTAATGCTATATATGACGGCCAGCAATGGTTTTTGGGTGAATTCTTAATGACCGGCGGGGTCGCAGCCGGAAATGGATATAGTGTTTATGATGTTGTCAGCGATTTGAATATGATAAATTCCAATTACGGTGATAATGGAATTGTAATAGCGTATGATATTGCCGCACAAACGACATACATCGCTGGAACACGTGCAGGATTGGATTTTCAGCCTGATTACTATAGTGATGCTTCAGTTGTGTGGGCGCGTGAGGGCGGCAAAAACGGTATTTTTTATTCATACTCCGGCAATGATGGATTTATAGAGATAAACGGCGTTACGCTGAAAGGACCGGGTGATCCTGAGTATGGGTTTTATCAGCAGGTAGCATCTTACGCAACGGCAACGGAAGATGTTGTTATTGAAGTTGATCAAAATCTTACGCTTAGTATGTTTGTTAACATTCCGGAACCTGCGACAGCGGATATAACGCTTACTATACGCAGTAAGAATCCCGCTATGCCTAACACTCTTATGCGCGGTACTTACGGAGATTTATTTACCGTGCTTGACGGCGCGGCGCTCATTTTGGAAAACATTATTATTGACGGCGATAGGGACGATGTTTTTAATATTGGCGGCGGTTCATTGGTAATGATTCTTGGTGATGGCACATTTGTTATGGAAGATGGTGCGGTTTTGCGTAACAACGCAAGCGTAAGCTACGGCGGTGGTGTATACGTAGCTGATGGCGGTGTATTTACTATGAATGGAGGCGAAATACGCGGCAATGAGCTTAGTGACTACTATAACTGCGAAGGTGGCGGTGTATATGTATCCGATGACGGCACATTCATTATGACAGATGGTGAAATTAGCGGAAATACGGCTGCCGGTTTTGGCGTTGGCAGAGGCGGTGGTATAGCTGTTTCTAATGGTACATTTACCATGGAAGGTGGTAAAATAAGCGGTAATGTAGCTCATAGTATGGTCGGAGGCAGTGGCAGTGGTGTGTATAATGGCGGCATATTCACCATGATGGGTGGTGAAATCAGCGGCAATACGTCTAAAAGCGGCAATGCCGGTTCTATTAACAATAACGGCAGCGATGTGTCTAATGGTGGTACATTTATTATAACGGGTGGTGTAGTAGCTGGACGCGGCAGTAATATTAATGGCGTTGTCTCCGGTTCATACAATCTCAACGCAGGTGATGCTACATCTCCTAACAACGGCATCATAATCGCCTGGGACAGCGAAGCAGGTACTACAACATACGACGCGGGCACAAACACCGACCTGACAACAAATCCCAACGAAGCAAGCGGAGCAACAGCGCAATGGGCATTTCAAAACTCCAAAAGCGGCGTCTCTTACTCTTACACAAGCGCCGGCGGCGCTAACGAGGGTTTTATTGAAATTGCCGGTGTGACGGTGATACCGGATCCAAATTATACCATCGACATCACATGGTACACAAACAACCCAACGGCTGATATCTTCACAATTACCACCGCAAATCAATTAGCCGGATTAGCCGCGCTTGTGAATAATACCGCTGGTCTTGGGTCGTCTGTTACGTTTGAGAATAAGACTATAAGACTTGGCAATGACATCGTTTTGAACGATACTGCCGCGGCGGGCGGCTGGCGAGCATGGGGTGAGAATACAACGGGTTTGAAACAGTGGACGCCTATAGGGAGTTCTTTCGAGAATCGTTTTTACGGCGATTTTGATGGCAATGGTCATGTTGTGCTTGGGCTTTACATAAACACTGCCGCCCAGTTTCAAGGTTTATTTGGTTTTGAAAACTGGCAGGGGAGCATAAGCAATCTTGGTTTGGCAGGTTTTTATGTGAGAGGCGGACAAGGTACAGGCGGCATAGGCGGCGGCGGCAGAGTGATAAGTAATTCCTACGTTATCGGCAATGTATTTGGGGAATCTTATGTGGGCGGTATAAGCGGCTGGGGCGGGGAGGTAACGAATTCTTATGCTATTGGTAATGTATCGGGCACTGAATATGTAGGCGGAATAAACGGCAGTTCCACAGTAATTAATTCCTATTTTGTTGGAAGTGTAACAGGAACAAACAATGTTGGCGCTATAAGCGGAAATATTGATGCCCCGGCAATAAACTCTTTCTACAATTCCGATTTAGCAACGGCAGGCAACCTCAACTCTAACGGCATTTCAAAAACTACCGCAGAGATGCAAAGCCGTGAATTTCACGAACTTTTACAATCATACGCAAAAATATTAAACACTGTGCAAACAGACGGTAGTTACAGCGGCTGGACATATAACGCAAATGACTACCCAACGCTTTCAGGTACAAAAGCTGTTTGCGACGACGCCCTTTGCGATTTCTACGCGAAAGTAGCTTTTTACGAAACGTCAACAACGGACGTAGTTATTGAGGTTGATCAAAATCTTACGCTCGACGCACTTGTAGAAATTCCAACTCCGAATACAGCGGGCAGAACGCTTACAATTCGTAGCAAAACCCCACTCGCACCGGTTGTTCTTACGCGCGGTGTGAGCGGGAATTTATTTACTGTGGCTGCCAATGCAACGCTTATTTTGGAAAGCATTATTATTGACGGCGACAAAGAGGGTGATTTTGAGGATGGCGGCGGATCGTTGGTATTTGTCAATGGTGGTACGCTTGTCATGGATAATGGTGCGGTTGTGCGTAATAATACTTTTGCACAAAGTATGGTAATTTTGGATGGCACATTCAACATGAATGGCGGCAAAATCAGCGGTAATAACGGTAGTGGCGTTGTGATTGTTGGCAGTATATTTTATATGACTGGCGGCGAGATCAGTAATAATACTGGTTACGGCGTACACACTGCTAATAATCCCGCATTCACCATGAACGGTGGTACAATCAACAGTAATGGTAGCAGTGGTGTATTTGTTACAAGCGGCACATTTAACATGGTAGACGGTGAAATCAGCGGCAATACAGCCAACTCTGGCAACGGTGTGTTTATAAGTAGCGGCACATTCACCATGACCGGCGGTGTTGTAGCCGGAACAGGTGCAAGTGTTGATGATGTTATCTCCGGTTCATGCACTCTAAACCCTAACCCGGCCACAGACAACGGTCTCATAATCGTATGGAACAAACCATCCGTCCCCGCCCCAATTATCTACGACGAAGGTACAAGCACCAATTTAATCGTATCACCAACCGCTACAGCTTCGGCGGTTTGGGGAGCAGAGGGTCTTGAGTATGGCATTTCGTATGCAAACGGCACGAACACCGGTTTTATCGCGATTGCGGACGTAAAGGTGACGGGGGATAACGCCGATATCACGCACGTAAGGGCGCTTATTGAAAGTACAGATTTCGATTCTGCCGCGATGACAGCGCTTAACACTCAGACATTAGCAAAATTGCATGTTGAGTATATAATTGCCGGTCTTGAGTTAGATGGTGTAACCGTATTAGTGGCAGACAACGCTTTTACAGCGGCGATTGCGGGGACTGCCGGCAATCTATCGGGTACTAACGGCAGATACGTTTTCACTGTGAATTTAAGTAAGGGCACAGGTACGCCGCAGACCACGGCAGCGTGTACCCTTGTAATCACCGCTACGCCTTATGACGTAACGCAGGATAATCTTGATATCACGGCGGCAAAATCAATAATTGAGGGGATGACTCTTACTGCTGTAGCGCAATCAACGTTAAATACTTTAGAGCTGGCAAGGCCGCATATTATCAGCTTGATTGATGCGCTTGGACTTGATGGTATAGAAGCGGACGTGGTTGACGGCGAGTGGGTTGCGGCGGTTGCCGGTACCGCAACAAGCACATCCGGTACAGACGGCAGTTATACGTTCACGGTAAATCTTAATAAGGGCGGGGGTACGCAGCAGACTACGGCTGAGCGAACTCTTGCCATAAGCGCAACGTCATACGCCGCGGCGCAGGATAACGCCGATATCGCGGCGGTGAAATTATTAATTGAGGCCGCGGATTTTGGCTCTGTGGCAATGACTGTTTTTAATACGTTAGAGGCGGCGCGAGACAGCGTTCTCGCTATAATTGATGATCTCGAACTCAATGGCGTAATCCCGACACTGGTTGATGAAAATTTCAGTGCGGCAGTTGCCGGAACTGTTGGTAATCTCACCGGTACAGGCGGCAGTTATACGTTCACGGTCGCGCTCAATAAAGGTATAGGCGTACAACAGGAAACGGCGGTTTTGACAATGCTCATAAGTACAATTCCTTATGACGCCGCGCAGGATAATCTTGATATCACGGCGGCAAAATCAATAATTGAGGATGTTGTATTCGGTTCTGTAACAATGTCAACGCTTAACACATTAGCATTAGCAAAATTACACATCCTTGCAATAATTAATGGTCTTCAATTTGAAGGCGTAATCCCTGCTGTGATAGATGGTGATTTCACCGCGGCAATTGCCGGAACAGTTGACAATCTCAACGGTACAGACGGCAGCTACGCGTTTACAGTTGCGCTCAACAAAGGCGCGGGGACAGAGCAGGTGACGTCTGAGTTGACACTTGTCATAAGAGCGACTCGTTTTATCCTTGACGCGGAGATACCGGTTATCACAGCTCAACCAACCGGCGGTACTGTAGTTGAAGGCAGAGATATTGAGATATCAATAACCGCAGAAGTTTCTGACGGCGGTGTATTAAGCTATCAGTGGTATATCAGTGAGACAGGTATAAACAGTGATGGTTCTTTAATCGACGGTGAGACAGGTTCGACTTTTGATGTGCCGACGTCTGTCCCCGGGATTTATCACTACTATGTGGTGGTAACCAACACGAACAGCAGCGCAAATGGTGAAGAGACTGCAGCGATTACAAGCGATGCGGCGACAGTGACTGTAAATGCTGTCGTTAATGCCGTAAGACCGCGGGTCTCTTCTCAGCCGTCAAGCGGGGCTATAACGGTTGGCGTCGATCACAGAATAACTGTAACGGCAGGCGTATCGGATAACGGTACGTTGACTTATCAGTGGTACAGCAGTACAACAGCGAGCAACACAGGCGGAACCGCAATTGACGGGGCTACCGGTTTATCCTACAGCTTTCCAGCGGCTGATACCGGTACTTTTTACTATTATGTTGTAATAACAAATACAATAGCGGATAATGACGACGGCGGCATAAAGAGTATCAGCGCCGTATCAAGTATAGTAACCGTTGTTGTGGAGAGCATACCGGAAGTTATCAGCGGATTCGCAGGTTTAAAGTTCATTTCCCCGTCTTCTGCTAATGATTCGCTTGTTGCCAACCGGTCATCGATTTATGAGGTAAGGGTGATGGTGCTCGACAGTTCAGGCGATGCTTTTACCGACAGAGCAGTGGCTATGAGATTATCCGCAGATTTAGCCGGAGTAGTTGTCGCGAAGAATATTATTACAGACCGGTCAACCGGCATAGCGGAGTTTAGTTTCATTCAGGCGAGCGCAGTTGTTGGTGATGTTATCACATTCACCGCGCTTGCGGGTGATATTTCCGAAACGGCTGTTTTACATGTAACAGCGCCGCCGCCTGAGGTAACATTATCAAATGTAATCGGCGAATTCACAGCGGGGCCAAATCCGGTAGCAAAATCCGCCGGCATCGTGAATTTTTTCCACACGGGTACGTCATTGACCGGCGCTCAAGGCACATTGTCAATTTATGACGCACAGGGCAATCTCGTCAACAGGATAAATATTGACGTCCGTCTTGGCAAATCGTCATCCATTTCCAATACGTCAAGACGAAACATCGGTTCATGGAATCTGCGCGACACAAAAGGCCGCCCCGTAGCCGCAGGAACATATCTGGCGCGAGGCACAATCACCACATCAAACGGAAAGCGTGAACAGATATCAATAATCATAGGCATAAGATAACACATATCCGCACCCCTTTAGGGGTGCAAGATTGTAGCCCCGGGTTTCAACCCGGGGTAATTTATATAGGAAAGGATTCATTATAAAAATGATCGCAGCAAAAAGCAAAGCCATCGGCAAAACAGCGTTATGCGCCGTTTTCGCGATGATATTTTCCGCCGTTTACGCATCCGCGAATGATCCTGTTGAGATAAATTCGTACGACGATTTCAGACGTATCGGCAGCAGCGCAGGCAACGGTCTCCCCCTAAACGGCAGCTACGTGCTTACCGGCGACATTGACGCATCCGCAAGCAAACGCGCTAACGGTGGTTTGGGGTGGATTCCTATCGGTACCGCAGCGCATCCATTTTCCGGTACATTTTTGGGCGGCGGTTACGCTGTACACGGGCTTTACATCAATCGGCCAACAATGGGGAATGTCGGTTTATTTGGGTACATTGACAGCAGCGGCGTGGTGATGAATCTTGGCGTTCAGGCAGATACCATTATCGGCTCTCACGCGGTTGGTGTTCTCGCAGGGGTCAACTATGGCCATATAATTAACAGCTATACATTTGGCTATGTAAACGCGAGACGGCGTGAGGAGAGCAATGTCGGCGGTATAGCGGGTGTTAACGGCGGGAGTATTTCAAAAAGTTATTCGGCGGCTTCTGTGGCGGGTGTGGTGAATGCCGGCGGTCTTGTTGGTTTTTTAGCGCCTGTTGTAAAGGATGGTCTTATAACGGAGAGTTACGCCACAGGGCAGGTGATGGGCGAAAATTTTATCGGCGGCCTTGTCGGCTATATCTTTGGCGGGATTATAGACAGGTGTTTCTCAGCCGGTTTGGTCTCGGTAACTCCCGGTACAAGAGGCGGTTTTGTTGGCGGACTTGTGGGTGAGGACTTTAACGCTTCAAACAACTCGTGGAATGTTAGGGGCAGGGCCGGCGGCAGACCGATTAGAGACGCCGATATCCACAGCAGTTTTTGGGACGTAGACGTATCGCGTCAAGATACATCCAAGGGTGGAAGCGGCAAGACCACAGAGCAAATGCTTGATCCTGAAACGTACGAATATTGGGACTTTGTCACATCATGGGTCGTTTCGGAGGGTACTTTTTACCCGCAATTAAGGGTATCGCCCATGTGTACGCTTGAGTACCGTGCCGCAGATGGCGGTTATATCACGGTGGGCGGAATAAGGGGGATGCTTGAACATCAGGAGATGGTGCTTGGGCTTGGTGTGAGCGGTCTGCGGGTTACGGCGGTTGGCAGACCGGGCTTTGTTTTTTGGAGGTGGGATGATGGTATTACAACGCCCGCCCGTGAGGATGCTTTCGCGGAAGCTGGGCCTCAGAGGTTATACATTACAGCCCAATTTATAGTCCCGTCTTTTGTTTTATACGAAGCGGGAACAGGCGGGAAACTGCGGGTAGGCGAAAGCAGAGACCCGGTTGATTATTATAATGATCAAAAAGCTATAGAGGGCGCGGTTTTGCCGTCAATCACTGCTGTTGAGCTTGAAGGATACCGCTTTAGCAGATGGAGCGACGGCGTTACAACTCTAACGCGCACGGGGGATATAGTTCCATCCGCCGGCGATACCCTGAGGATAAGGGCTATTTTTGAATTTGAGGGCCTCCCAAAACGTCATGTAGCGTTTACCGGCAGAAACATAAACATTAACGCAAAGCAGGATGTAAACACACAGATCAGGGTGATAGATGTGAGGGGAAGAACAGTAGCGCAATACGCGGCAAAAGGCAGCGCAAAAATCCCCATGAAAAAAATCCCGGCGGGCGTATACGTGGTAGAGATACAAGAAAGCGGCAAGCGTGTCAATATGTCAACGGTGGTATTGAGGTAGAATCTCAGGTGTTTCCGCACCCCTTTAGGGGTGCAAGCCCGGCAGCCCCGGGTTTTAACCCGGGGAAAAATGATATGTCAAACAAATCAACAACGCGTGAATAAAAATAGGGATGGGTGCAGTGAATTTCGAAATTTTAAAAATGATAACGTTGATGACGGCGGTAATTTTTTGCATAAGCGCATCTGTTTTCGCCGACGAACCAGCGTCTGCGGCTCCCTCAAACAGACCGCGGATTGCCGTATATGTTACGGGTACCGAAAATGAAGCGATGAGCAGGTCGCTTGGTACTTTCGTTTTGAACGCGATCGCTAAAACCAATCGCTATACCCCCATAGAGCGCAGTGAGGCATTTTTGGCGGAGATCGCAAGCGAGCAGATCAAGCAGCGCAGCGGCGCGATTGACGATTCGCAGATCAGCCGTTTGGGGATGCAGGCGGGTGTGCAGTTTATTTGCGTAGCGGACGTAGCGTCTGCGCAGGGTGATTTTCATTTGTCAATCCGTATTCTTGACGTTGAAACCGCGGAGGTTGTGGCTGTAAGCGTATCACCGACTATGCCAAGAACAAGAGATAACCTGAGAATAGCGGCAGAGGAAGTTGTGGAGACGATACTTAAGAGGCTCTATCCTGAGGATTATTTTGAGGAGACAGTCCAAAGGAAAAGGTTTAGATTTGGCGGCAGAGCGGGGTATAACAGCTCTTTTGTTTCCGGCCTTTCGTTGACCGTAGTTGATTTCGGCCCCCATACAGATGAGCGCAAGAGCCATGAGCCCCACGACAGTAAATTTGGATTTGCGGGCTCGGGTTTTGAACTCTCGGCGGTAGTTAAGATAGCTATTACCGATGACGCGGTATTCAGCCTGTCGCCCGGTTTTGTTATGAGATCTCCGTATGCAACCGACGCCGCAAAAATAAGTGAGCTTGCGGTAAGTATCCCCGCGCTTTTTGAGTGGAGGCTTTTTAACAGCCCGGTGAGCGCAGTTGGCGGGGTTCAGATGGATATTCCATTCAATACGGAGATATTATGGGCGGATGAGGATGAATCGGAGCCTCTTGACGAGATAAGGCCGTCGCAGGATTTTGGATTAGTTTTGGGGGTAAGTGTTCAGGTTATGTACAATCTCGCGGTTGACATGAGATTTTGCGCCGGAATAAGCGAATTCGACAAAGAAAACAGCCATTTTTTACGTCAATTAAGCGTCGGGGTGAGTTATCTGTATTGAACAGTAACACCTGGGATATTCATCCTGCATTTTCCGTGTGTCGAAGACACGCGGAAACCGAAAGATATACCGGTACGGCATAAATCTACACCGCACCGCATGCGCACAGAAAAACACTTAAATTATCATTTTTTACCGGACGCTAATGAGTCGTTCCTTAAAAACAGCTTTTGTTTAATAATATCACCAAGATATTGTTAAAAAGATGTTAATAATCTGCAAGTAATGATTTATTTTGTATAAAAAGCTTGCAAATTTTTCTTGGAGTTAG
>Ga0123353_10003003_pt1 | contig 21125 bp, 13 predicted proteins | sample TergutLab28metaG_3_FD_92763 | JGI IMG/M metagenome (GOLD analysis project Ga0123353, IMG submission 92763) | Labiotermes labralis P3 segment gut microbial communities from Petit-Saut dam, French Guiana - Lab288 P3 | ecosystem: Host-associated > Arthropoda: Insects > Digestive system > Gut ... | reverse complement strand
TGCACAACAGCTTGTCACGTCACATGTTAGCCTGAGCGTGTACATAGTAGAAAAGAAATACTGCGTGGTGAACTGTACTGCCAGTTTTGCAATTTTAGTGTACCATACCCATTGTGAACAAAAAAGATAGTATAACTGAGCATTTTCATTCAGTACAAAAACTGTCATTCTCTATATCTGTCACTAATAAGTGCAGTTTTAGTAATATCTTTTTTGAATCAACTCAACGATGTCTACAAAATACTCTCTTATGTTGCTTATGTAACATTATCTTTAACTGTGCTTTCATGTGCGTTAAATTGTTTCCCAGCAGTTGTGTTTGTCGACGTAAAAGAAATGATGTAATGATCAGCCTACATGGCACAATGCACCATCAACCGAAATTACACAGGTGATTTCCCAAGAATATTTGGTCACTTTGTCACCATAAACACTTCATGTCTTAAATAATAGTGTGTCTCAATAAAACTGTATCATGTCAATAAATGAAATATGTAACCAATAAAAACACATACTGTACCTGTGAAAGCACAGGGTAACTGTATATACCATGTGCTTGGGAAATACAAGTCCACGCATTTCTCATGTTTGTAATATGAAGAAAAGAAACAAATGAAAACACTTGTTATTTTACATATGTGAGTTATAAGTTACAGGTGTATCTGTTGAGTTGAGCAAACAGTTTAAAACCATGCATTAATTACACGTTTTGATGATAAAACTGAATAAGTAAGAACAACTACACCAAGGGTTCTAAACCTTTTTTGGACCTTGAACTCCTTGGAATCTGATGAAAGCTACAGTCCCACATCCCCTAACAATGCATATGAACACACAAATTCGCATACAGTTTTATTCCAATGACGACTGATTTCCTTCACATACAATATAAAAACAATCTTGGCAAAGAATTTTGTTTCTCTTGTTCCCAGCTGCATGTACCAACATGCAAAATGTGAACTTTGTTTCTGTACCAACTTACACCACCAATGGCCACCTTTTCATTCACTATTGTTTCTGTTTCTTTAACCATGGACTTACCAGTCCTGACACACACAAGTTATTAAGCAATGTATTCTGGATCACTGGTACATGTGGCACATTTTAGACAATAAAAGTGTCATCTTAAAACAGCTGTGACCAAAAGTCTACAGCCTCATTTATTTATTTATTGTATTCAAACATAGTCAGATGTCACTTCTTAAGACAACCCAGCTACTGGCCCCTATAACATGATTTAAAATCACCTGTTCTTGAATGATAAAAAAAATAAGGATAAAGTTGATGCTGTGCATGTCATGAAGGCATATAAGGAAGATGAGGTACAGCCCCATTCATTTTGTACTCCAGCACCAGATGCAGGTCAGTGGTCGGATTCGAGCCCCAGCCACTTCATCAAGAGGGAAAGATCTCCAGAACGGGTTTCAGTATACCTGTCATAAGGATAAGTAGCTGAAAATTCCCTCAAGCAACAGGACACAGAAAATATCAGGCTGGAAATAAAATTCTGCACATTAACATGAACCCACAGAAGTTGCTAACAAGAAATGATGGAAAATACAAGTGAAACAAAAAGAGGAATTAACTGCAAGAGGGAAGGTAGAGTATAAACCTCTACTACAGCAATGTGGCCACATTATCCTAAACTGTAAGATATTGCGAAGCCAAAATCACAGAAATAAACATCATGTTTCAGAAACTCACTACCAGTATTGTTAACATAATTATACTACAGCATTCCACTTGTGTATTACCTCAAATTAAAAGCAGATATGAGCTCCTTTCCACCCTTCCTTGTGATAAAATTATGGCTGAGTAAACCAGGTTGGTAGGAAGCTGAACTCTGATGGCCCTGGTATCTTGACTACTGTAACATCTTCATGTGGTCTCCAGTCAAATTTCCAGACTGTATCGGGACTCTCCTCCACCACCACACTCCGAACAAAACTCAGAAACCGGTCACAGAAGTTCATGCATATGCTTGGATCCCAAACATTCTGCAACAAAGATGAATGTTCGAAAATTTGTTATTCATCACTAGGGACAGTTTTCTTCCCTTCTCTGTTGGGAAATGGTCAGTTGTGCTACGTACAATGAGAACAACATCAGTCTACTTTGAAAAATGTCATAGCCAAAGGACTGTATAACAAGACAGGCAATGCGTGTATGACGTAACAATGAGGCGCATTCATGCCATCACTGTTATTTTGGTAAGCAATAAGTATTACAAATATATTCTGAGTGTGTGTTTGTAGCCCCAGGTATTAAGCATACATTGCCCACTCACCATATTGTCATCTGTGGCCTGTCCAGCTCTACAATACTTTTTAACATTATCTCATAAATGGCATGATACTTGAAAAAGAAGTTATTGAACACAAAATGTGTCTGACTTTCTCTAAACATTTCTCATTCCAAGAAGAAATGAGCAAGATATGATAATAAATATATATTTGTCTTCAAGTAAAGTACTCAGTTTTCTTGTCAGATTTTAATGAAACTTGAATTTTCTCAACAGGCTTTCGAAAAATACACAAATATCAAAGTTCATAAAAATCCGTCCAATGGGAGCCAACTTGTTCCATATGGATAGACAGACAGACCTGATGAATGTGCCTAAAATTAATGACCTTTATATAAAACCACTTCAGCTGAAAAACCTGCAACGTGATTCCCTAAGATGATCATGTAATTCAGGCTGCAGCTTCTTAATGAGTCCTACAATTCCTGTGCAAAGAAGTGGCTTTGTAAATCCAACAAAATTTAATTGTATCTTTATGTCAATTACAGGTTACTGTAGGCTTGTATTCAGTACACACTACAAGAAGGTCTGATGACAAAAGATTGAGAGCTGACATGTATTTCATAATACAGACATCACTTTATAGCAAAAATTTAATAATGTCATAAAATCAGACCCATATACAAACATGACATTACTACTCTACTGCTGTCAGAAGGAATGTACACAATAACTAATCAAGGGCATACACCCTAACAACCATGATGAAAATAACAACACTACAAAACAATTCTGAAAAAGAGAAGTTAATTTGAATATGTTTTACCCATATTTAAATTTATCAACAAAGGGCCACTTCACACACACACTGTAGTCAACAGATACGTTGAGCTTTCACTCATGGGGTTACAGGGACACAAGTGGTTTTCTTTGTATAATATGTGTGCTGTGACAGGTATGCACTTCCTGGTGAACTGCAACATGGTGATCACCCACTCACCTTATTCCCCTGACCAAGCATCAGCTGACATTTTTCTATTCCCTAAGTGAAAAATGCCCTCAAAGAAAGAAGATTTCAGGACTTCAAAGATATCAAGAAGAATGTAACTGCTGAATTAAATGCAGTCCCTTTACATATCTTTGATAACTGTTTTACGAAACTTGTAGAAAGACATAAAAATTACATTGCAATCTAGGGAAACTACTTTGAAGGAAAATAAAACAATTTTCTTCTTATTCGCACACATCTCTTCTGATAGAATGAGTCCCAGAACTTGACCGTTTGACCTCATAATTATTGAAGGTACACGTGAATACCCTAGTCACAATTAGCCAAAACACATATTACAGAACACTGTAAAAATGTCAGTATGTTACAGAATATATCACTGATAATACCACGAAAATTGTGATGTATCAACCCAGAAGAAGAGGATGCTTGGAAAGATCAAAGCACTACTTTTTTATGATTCTTACAATTGTATGTTACGCTTAGATTCTCTACGTGTTGCACCCTTGATCAATGACTCAGAACAGCACTTTCTGTCAGACTCAACTTTTCACCTGTAGACAGAAACATTCAGTTTCCAAAACATTGTAGTTTGTTCAAAATACTAGATGATGGACACAGTTCATGAACCATCCAATCATAACTCACAGGTTCTTTGTAGTAACTGCACTTGACCTAAAGAAAGATGACGATGAATGTAACACACACATTAAAAATTTGTCCCGGTCCATGCCAATAAGGAATATAAGGAGAGGAGAGGTATAGCTCCACTAATTCTTAATCTAGGCAGTAGGTGGAGGTCAGTAGTCAACTACACATTCCAGCCATATTACCCCTGGGAAAGACCCCCTGGTACCCACTGAATATGAGGCTGGGTGGACCCCAAAGCTGGTCTGGATGGTTGCCAGGATTCACACCCCAGACTACCCATCCTGTAGCTAGTTGCTATACCATTTATGCCACCACAGCACATAAAACCTCTCATTACTGTCTTCTGCTAAAATAAATGTCCTACCTAGTGAAGGAACATTCTGGTATATGTCCTCTGACTTTCCAATAAAGTTGATGTATTAAATCTTTCCTGTTTAGAATCTGACTCTATCTGTAACAAATGGTGACAAAAATAGTGCTCACCCCAGCCATTCTGGGAATTTTTAGAACTTCAAAGTTTTCCAACTTATGCACCATGCCCCAGTCATCTCGGAACCCACATACAATTTGACTCGTGCCCACAATAAAACTTTGGCTCCACCATCTGATGAGTTTGAATCTGAAATGGTACGAAAATTACAAACCATGTTTATTGGCATGATCAGCAGAAGTAGATGTAACACCTTCAGTTCTCAGAAAATGAACAATGATCCTCAACTTAATATCTGACTGCCAAACCCTACAGTAACTGATGTAAAAATCACCGTTTCCAGATCATACAATTAGTTCAACCAAACATCACAAATTCTGGTAAGATTCTGTCTTCGATACCAACATGGTGGTCAAACAACATCAGTAGCACCCAGTGTGAATATCTTGATATTCTGCACGAGGAACCCAGCAACCAGCTGTGATGTGATCCATGGACCATATCAACACTGACCGATGCTCCGTGACATTCACTCCCAATTTTGATTTATCTGTCTAACTGTCCTGAGCCAACCACTGTTCAAATTATCAAGAACAGCACAGGAGCAGGGTCTATGTATGTCCTGCCCAACATCCACACAACCCTTACCTCTTGAAGTTCTGATTCTGTCGAGCTGTTTCAATGAAACGGCTTGTTTTCAACTCAATGAACTGGGCCTCAGCCAGCTCTGAACAGCTGTTTATCACAGATGTGCTTTTAACGCCATCCATTTCTGCTCCAAACAACAAGCAGTGATTATTCAGCTTTGCCCTGAACATCACACACAGCTCTTCCTTTTCATTCACAGGTTTTGTCACATCAGGTATTCCATCTGGTTTGTCTTAAAAAAAAAAGAGATGAATTTTTCACCAACTGAACCACACACCTATAACAAAGTCATTCATTTAATATTCACAGTTCCACCAAACGTATATCAATTCTTTTTTGACGTCATTCATTTCATGCAATGGGATACAGTTCTTCATACAAAACCAACAATTTACACATTCATAACATATGCAATGACACACTGTTCTCTCTTACATGTTTCGCCAGCTGATCACTGTCTTTATCACCACACCGACATTCAAAACCTGATAAAAGTGATACACTTGTAATGATGAAACACATCATACCATGGTTATATTTCATCCTTGTTATAATGTAAAATATAGCAAACTGTTGTATGTGTAGTTACAATTCTTAATACTAATACAATATTATGTGCTGCGCAGTGCCCCATTAAAATTGAGTGTATGTCATCTTAATTTACAACACATTTGTAATAACAAACACACTGTGTTATACTGATATCCAAGTCCTGTTCATATGATGTAAAATGTGGTATAATGGCAGAGGTGTGGTAAAAGTTCCACTTGCTAGATAAGTTGCACTGTATTTCTCAGTTCTCTAGCAACTGTAACTTTTACCATGTATATGCCATTGTACCACATTCTTTATCAAATAAACAGACTATAAACTGTATGTTCCAAATGTTTGCAGTTTTGTGTAACAATGCAAACAGGGAAGAACTGGTAAGGTCTCTTTCACAGGTTTAGCGGATGGACCCTCAAGCTGAACCCACCCTTTCTTGTGCTGAGGCTGTGTATTGGTAGAGCTACACTTCTACCTTCCAGCTGTACCTCCATGGCAAGTTATAGGGTGACTGTTACCTTATACTGCAAGCAGAGAAAAATGCAATAGAAAATGTGGCTCTGTGATTCTATGCAGCAACAGTTCTTGGAGTTTAGGTAGTTCCCTGCACCATCAACCACTTCTGTTGATCTGTACTCTGTACCCTCTGGTAACACTAAAAAAATTTCCAATCACAGCTTTCTGAACCAATGAAATTACATATTCATCAACGACATGCACTTATTCCAACAGTTTACAGTCTATCACATAGCTAATTCCACACAGCAGAGCTAATAGTTTCTCAGTTAGTCAGGAAATTTCCTGCTTAAGAAGCCTGACGGTACATTACCACGTTCACCACAGCCCGCGACTTGTCCTTATCCTAAGCCACATCAATCCAGTCAACACACCTGAAACCAATTTCTTTCAGATCCATTGTAATATTCACCTCCCATCCATGTCTAGTTCTTCCAAGTGGTCTCTTTCCTTCAGGCTGCCCCCACAAAAACACTGCATGCCGTTCCTGTCCCCTATAGGTGCCACATGCTCCACCCATTTCATTCTTCTAGATTACTCAGAAAGCAGTTTGTGAAAAGTACAAATCATTAAGCTCTTCAATGTGCTATTACCTCCATTCCCCTGGTACTTCAACCATCATAGGCCCAAATACCTCTCTCACCACATTATTCTCACTTACCCTCAGCCTAGTTCTTCCCTTCAAGTGAGCAACCAAGTTTCACACCACTATAAAACAACAGGCAAAATTTGAGTTCTGTATGTTTTAAAATTTCTATTTTTGGAAAGCATAGAGGAAGACTGAAGATTCTGGACCCAATGGTATCAAGCATTCCTGGAGTTCAATCTGCTCTTAATTTCTTTGTGAAAGAATTTGGAATTGTGAGGTTTGTTCCCAAATATATGACCCTTGCTACACTTTTAAAAATATTTATTACCTGCCTTCATATTTTGACTGACCTACATTCTGTTAATGAGACATGAGCATATACAGTTGAACTCGGTTATAACATCATGAAAGGGACCAAGTAAGCCGTGTCATTATAAAAGAGTGTCGCTCTAAGCAACATGTATGGTGAAAGTTAAGGATAATATTTTAAGACACAATACAGGTCTGCCCACCTAACTGAATCATAGGCTTTCTTAAAGTCTGTCAACAGCTGATGCTCTACTCCACTATATTCCAATTTTCTCTCAACAATTTGAAGAATGCAGAATATATTATCAATAATACATCTCTTATTTTAAAATCCACACTGATGATCCCCAATAATTTCATCTAAATATGGAATTAACCTTCACAGATATAAGCTGGATAAAACTGTATGCAGTAAATAAGTGACATACTTTGATAACTACTAGTCTGTTTTTAGCACCTCACCCAACCCCAGAGCTGGTAGACCACCCCTTGTAACCTTTCCACGACTGATTATCCAATATATTTGCAGCTACCACCCCCTCCTCCCATCTGGAGGCCTTGTTCTCCATCCAAGGCATGAGGACATGACACGGAATGGTGACATGACCCCATTTATCATGGATTCTTCCATTTATGATATATAAAATTTTCAAGGAGTCTGTTACATCCTAGAAAGTTACCTGAGCTCATGTACTGCTCAAACTTGAAGCCCCATGATGAAAACTGCTTATCTCTATCTGTCATCTGTTCCTCGGAAATGCGCTTCCTTTCTGTCTCCTTAGCACAAAGAAAGATTGTTCCTTTCCACTTGGTTGCACAAATAATCCAGTCTTCATTCTTCTCGTATGGAGTGCGCATCAACACTGTCAGCAAACCACGGAAGCACACAAAATCAGCTGACATCCTGCAATGATTTGCGTACAACTCGTAAGGGTTGGTGGGAAAAAAACTTTATCTTTTTGTAATTATGCAGTCATTACATGACATTATAGGGATGCAATTTCAGCTTCATCCTACACAGAAGCAGTCACAAACTAATACAGTAATGATAAGTGTATGTTTTACTGAATTATGTCAATAACGAGTATACCAAATGACCGGATAACAGTAAGTAAATGGAAAGGTAATGGACGGATGCAGTCATGGCACAACTTGTCTGTACTATTCCATCACTTCCCTGCACGGACTGAAGAAGACACTAAAAACCTTGACAAAGATAATAAGCATCCTAACCGCAACCCGAACGGAACACTACGCCAAAAGCGTTACTGCTTACTGATACAATTAATCTTCCACGACTCTTATTCACTACTCACGTAAAATGTTGTATGCATAAGCAAAATGTCAACAAGTTCATCATACCAAATACACCCTTCGAAAATATAGCTATAGATGACTTCAAAACGTACCAGTCTCCGCCGTTTGAATTCTGTAGCAACCATCTTAAAAGGTTATCTATTTTTTCATCATAACTGTCATCTTTCTTTTGGGCAAGTGTTCGTCCACGGTCCAAGTCGAATTTCACATTAAAATCTGTAGGTAAGTGAATGTACTTTAACCGACTTAAATCTCCACAGTATTTGCGATCACAATCGATGCTAAAATATCCAATCACTCGTGGCCTACTATAAGCAGGAAAATTTCCGCCACTTGCATTTTCCTTCGTTTTGAAAGTATTACTCGTCATTATCACAAACCGCAACCTCAAATCCCCCACCAGATAGTCTGTGCCCACAACCACAGATCTCCCCCTAACCCTCAACACACGCCTTGCTTATCAGATCACCGGTTGAGTACGGATTAGTATTCAGAGACGGTATCACAGATGAAATCATCAATGCGTTCTTTCCAGAATAGACTAACACAATAAGTAGCTCGTATGCAACGTTCCGTGCGACAAAGTGTTGTTACCCGTGGTGACATATTAAATGAGAAAAAGTCTTTTAACCATTTCCCTGAAAAAGCTAAAACAAAACGCCGGATAAATTTTGAAGGCTTTTTAACTATTTATGGAGATAAACACTATCAACAAGCAGCATCAGTTTTCATAGCGAAGTAAATCGATGTAGTTTCACCTTATTACGTAACAGTAATTATCACTGAAGAATTCACCTTGAGCCATTTTATGGTTGGAAGAGTTTGCCATTCAGATATCTCTCACTACTACTCTAAATTTTCTTGATAATAACTGAAAAATAAAAAAACCAACTAGATGCCACTTGATATTTTATTGTACTTCTTATGGGTTCAACATGTTTCAAGCATTACTATGCCCATCATCAGGATCTCGCGACTATGATGTTTACCACATTAGTCCGGACACTACTCCAGCCTAACTCCACCTCACCTCCAAAATACAGCAAAACAAGAAAGACACGACCAATGTGGTAAAAAACATTATAGTCCTACATAGTCATAGTAGGACTAGGACAATGATGCACGGTCCAATAAACATCAGATTTCTTGATTATTTTCCACTACCCGACGAGTCACCTGCTGCGGGTGCTGCGAATTCTCTCTTTATTTTCTGCTCTAGTTCCTGTTGATTCTAGGCTTAGAGACGAAAACTTTACATTTGAGCACAACCATAAAATTCAATCACAGGCGGAGAGATAGGGTGACCGCGCAGGGCATGGAACTCCACCGCCACGAGAAATGACGTGGAAACATTTCTTCTAGAATTTTCATTGATGTCCTTGCAACTTTGGTAAACCAGCGTAATCGTGGAATCGCTCTTTCTTCAGTATGGTTCAAACAAGATTGGGTAACAGCATACACAGCAAGGGCATCAATGAGTGTCCTACGAGAAATGCTTCCACAACACATCCTTTCTGGTGCCTGTGATGTTCCATGGCCTGCGCGTTCACATCCTTGGGATTAATTTCATAGGGCTATCTCAACAGTAACGTTTTCATCTCTAACCCTAGAACTATCGAGGGACTAAAGCAAAGACGGAATAAATCGCAGCAATCCCGGAAGAGATGACTCGTCAGACGATGGAAAATCTTCGAGGAAGACAGGAGCAGTGTTTGAGAAATGATGGGAAACATCCCAGTGATGTTTTTTCAAGGCACTACTGTAATACAGGGCGACCACAGTACGTCCAGTGTGCCGTGATGGAGTTGAACATAGGAGCGAGACGTGATAGTGTGTGCCCACACAGACCAATCCCCACCCCCTTAAAACGAACAAGCCAAACGGGACTGACTTGGGGTACTGTATAGGCTACCTCACTGTGGAAAAAGGTATTCCCCTTTCCAAGGAAACCAAATGGTCTGCGATGGTCGTTACCACCATCATCAGGGTACAAGATGAAAAAATTTTGCCGCATGGGTATTAATGAAAGTTATATATTACAAATTAATGCATTAAAGGAATATTTAAATTAATGTAGTACTGGAACAAATGCATAATAGTCAAATATGTTTTATCGTATATTATTAATAACCACATGTTTCGGTCGCAATTGCGACAATAATCCCATGATAAGTGGGTCCCATTCAAGTCTGCACGGAGTGTCCTCGGTTTGCGGATATAAGAAGGGCCTCCCATATCGAAGGTAGCTGCGAATATATTGAATAAGCAGTCAGGGACAGGCGATAAGGTGTGGTCCTCAAGCTTGAGAATTAGGAGATGTGTTAACAACTCCTCACCCTAATAATTGGTCTTGTTACGAAACCTATAAAATTGCTTCGGGCCAGGAATTATCCTTTAATGCGACCTAAGCAATGGAAAACGGATGTACGAAAATTTTGTTACAAGAGTGTAATGTGAATTGGGGAGAGAGGATATTTTCAAACCCACAATTGGGATTGACAATCTATATCAAGATGATAACGATAAAGATGTTAGAATAGTAAAAATTTCCACGTCAAAAAATTTTGTTGTTAACATCAAGGTGTTCCAGCACCGAAATATTCATAAACACATCTGGGCCAACTCATGATTGGAAGAACCGCAACAAGATTTATCACATATTCGTAGATAGGAGATGGCCTTCGAGTATCTTCGATATACAATTTTTCAGGGGGGGGGGGGTTTGACTGTGATACTGATCATTTTCTAGTAGTTCAAAAAGTGAGGGAAAGATTGGGAGTAAGTAAACAAGACGCCCAGAATTGTTTTGTGCAAAGATTAAGGTCTCAAACAGGTTTGCAGCATTGGAGAATTTAAATGATAGCAAGGGCAAAAACAAACATCAAAAACAATATCAAAACCTCAGCTAAAGACTGGCTAGGTGCATGAATGGAAGCAGCATAAACCATGGTGTAATGAAGTATGTTCACAATTTTTAGATCAAAGAAGCAGGTAGAAATGTCGTGTTTACAGGATCCAAACCAAGGCAATGTACATAAACTAGACAACGTAAGGAGTGAAGTAAGGAGTCATTTCAAGAACAAAACAAGCGTTATCTGAAAGCTAAAATTGATTAACTTTAAATTAACAGTAAAATAAATAATATCGGACACTTGTATACGGGCATCAGCCTAGAACTTATATAGTAAAGGACAAGGGTGATTTGGTTACAGACTCCCACAATATATTGGATAAGTATAGGAAACATTTTTCTCAGCTATTGACTTTACATGGTGTTAGTAATGTTAGGCAGACAGTAATATATATGTTAAGCTCAAAGATCGAAAACGCTCATTGAGCGGAAAAACGACCACAACGCCTTGTGGCATTACAGAAACAGCCACAACGCGAAATTTCGTGTTGTGGCTGTTTTTTAAACAACCGCAACGCGTTGTGGCATGTGAAGATATGCCGTGATGCGAAAGTCGTGTCGTGGCTGATAAAGGAAATGACCACAAGAAGTTCGGACTTCATAAAAATAACACAGCCACGACGCGATGTGAGACAAATTTCAACATGCCGAAGGGTCAGTTAGTGTCAGTGTTGTCAGTTAGCGAGTATCAGCTCTACTTCGTCGAATACTGCTCATAATGGGCCACTAATTGTTACTCCTCTCGAATTCCATGATCCTAGCCCACTCCGTTTTGCTCGAATCACCCTATTTTCTCAGTCTGCTCTCTGCTCGCTATCGAATCAAACCTCATATGCTCAACTGAATGCCCGTGTTCCAAAACAAGCCAACCATAGAGCTGAGGGGCGGAGACATGGTTTGAAAGCGTCAGTCAACCTCCCTCGACCTTCTTAGCTGTTCAAGCGTTTAACCACATCGTTGAGCTCAGTGACAGACGTCTTAAACCTTAACCGGAATTGCACTTACGCTATCGAGTATGTCGTCGCGTTTTAATAACTCGGCGTGGACAAACTGAGGGCCATTACTCAGGAGGCAATAGGCCTTTGTGAAGGAGCATAACATTGGATGGAAAGCTTCCTGGAATTCGAACCCGGATTGTTCATATCTAAGGCGAAGGCTCGCGCCAAATTGCGCACATAGGTGAGGCCGCCATGCATGGGGAAAGGGCTGACCGTGCCCAGTCTTTGCGTATTATACCATGGCATTCCAGTACAACTGAGGAAAAGAGCATGGAGAAACCTCTGCCAGGGGAAGTCGAAAAGTGCCAGTTGGGCACCATGCAGAATGTCAGCGTGGTCATATTTTGACAAGTTGCCAAGCCAAATTTGTCAATCTCGTTCTACCTTGGTATGGTTTAGGAGACCTGGGTCAACAGTTGTTTAGTGTAAGTATCTTCCAAGTTGCCTAACTAAGGGGTTCCCTGCATCAACCAGTTTTGATACGTACCTCTTGCTTGGAGACCTGGTGTGGTCGGTAAATAATGTTTCTCTCAAATCCTCGCGAATTTTGCTCGTTACCACTGCGCCAAGTTGCATTGGTAGCCATGAGAATTCACTTGGATTGAAGCACCTGCAGTTTCCTGAAATAGGTCCAAGCGGCGAAACACCAGATGGCACCCGCTTAATCCATCATAGGACCGATGTGCTGCTTATGTAACAGACCTCCGTTTCTGAAAGACAGGCCACTCCTTCTGTGCACAATAGGTCCCAATACTCCCAGTCTTTCTGCCGCTCTTTACTCACCTGATCGACGAGTCGCCCATGTCAGTCGCGTATCAAGGGTCACCCCAAGATAAAGGGCGGTACCGACCTAGAGGATTGCCACCCGAAGGGCTGAACTGCTCGGGGTGTCGGTTTGCGCTTACCGGCCTTAGTGAGAAGAATCGCACTACTCTTCCAGCCCTGATGGCGATCCTCCATTCTCTCAGCCACCGCTCTAAGTCGCTGAGTGGATTCAGTTCTTCATTAACAACTGTTACGTAACGAGATTAAATTTCATTTTATTGTTTCTTTTGTGCCGCACGCTGTATTACCAATTCCCTTTGCATCACTGTGCTAAAAATATCGACATATCATAAGTTGTGACTTGCATTAGTTATAAATTTTTACTGTGATTAACATTGTATTTTTATTGCAAATAATGTATAGAAAAATGTGAGTACTTACCTCGTCATTCTGTGTATTGAATTTCACGCTGCCAGAATGCGGATCATATTTCCTTACGGTTCCCACATTGCCTACGAAGTTCAACGGGACTGTTCCGTACTGTAGTACCCTGTTTTCCGAGTTGAGTCGCCACTGTCGCCATGTTGTTTCTATGACTATCGTCCGTGCGAGTGCGCCAATGTCACCGCCCCGCCTGTTCAAACTGTGCTCGATGTTGCCTCACCTTCCAAATTATCGTTCATGTTTATAATGTACACATACAAGCGCACAAACATACACAATTACATGTTTGTCCCTTTCTATTAAAAAGCGATGGCCCTAAAATGGTCCAACATTAGTACCTGATTTTTTTCACGATGAGACATCCCCTTGTGTGTTAACAAACCACAACATATTAAACAGAACACCAGGTTTTATCAATTTTATTCACGGCTACATGTTTCGGCTCTGACTGCGAACCATCATCACGCCTTATATATATATATATACTGATACAGGAAAAATTACATCCTACTCAAGACGTGGATCTCCCATTTCACATTAAAAGTACAATACACGTTTTAATGTATATGAAACATGGAGGATCGTCAGCCATGGAATGCCTGCGTATACATAAGTATCTTATATAAAAATGAAGGTTAAAAGACTAAAAGTTGGCAAGTTAATAAAATATAAAATTATAATATATAAGTAGCAATATACTAGTTACAACTACGCTACCGGATGCAGTTAGGATAAGAATGAAATATGTAACCAAGTGCAGTATCTTTCTTTAGTATTATTTGAAGTCGTGTAAAACTAATCCGACGTTACTCTTGTACGGTGCCTCTACCAGACCCAAAAGTCGGATTTCTTTCACAGAATTTCAAATACATCTAAAGAAAGATACTGTACTTCGTTACATACTTAATTCTTAACTGGGTCTGGTATACTGCCACCTATATATTACATTTTTCGTTATTTCCTTCTTTACTAGGGAAAGTATTAGCAGTCCCTTTTGTCTCTCAGAGACGCTTAAAAACGATGTTGTTACAAATCATGGTTTATTTAATATCACTCTGCTTCCCGTCTGAATATATATGAATATTTCATTCAGTCTGTGAAACACTAATTTCTTCAAGAGCAAACAATATGTCACTGCCTTACACTATCTGTGTACAATGATTTGTAGAGTTTGGTTCTGAAGTGAATATAAGCTCCAAAATTCACTTCATCATAACTTGAGTCAAATAACAACATATGGCTTGCCACTTCCTTCTCCTGGACCTACTATTGTTGTGGACTTTCTCCATCAATCCGTATGAAGGTCATACCATATTCGCATTTGTAATTCAGTCATATTCCAAGTCATAAAATGATAAATTGGTTGGTTCTTGCATTATGAGTTTATCATCACCACCACCTTCACTGAAAAAGTGAACACAAACGGTCGCAGTTAATAACAACTGAAGGTGCATGTAACAGTACACTTACTGCTTAATGAAATGAGAGAGCAGTTGTTTAGTTACTGAAACCTTAGCCTCATTTGCTATTCCTCTGCGATTTCAGGCTTCCGCCTGCAAATGAAATATTCATTCTTCTGGGATTTTACGCAGCGTTGGCTGGTAGTTTCTTTCCGTACTGCTTTACCCTTGAAGATGGGAACAATTGGTTGTCCCGAAACGTCAGTTAACAACCAACGTTGATCTGCCCATTTAAAATGTTTCAACATACGCAAAAAAGAAAAAAAAAATGAATGATGGACTTCACGTTCCAGAAGACAGCCGTATTCATAGCCCATATTGCTAAGATCCATACACGCTTCGTAACAAATGCTTTTTAAAAAGGTACTTCGCGCATCAGTTGTACCAATATATTGATTTGATATCATACAGAATGTAATATAAACCCATAAAGCTAATTAAGTCGTGAGAATCGTAGAAAACTGCCACATACTCTGGTAAACAAACGCTAAGTTCCGTTGTATATATTGTACATTTTCCATGCAACTACATTACATATACAATACGCCATGCCAACTTGTTGCACAATGTTTTTTTTATTAATTAATGCTAAGACATGTTTCGACCTGAGTCCTTGACCATCTGCAGGGAGCTCGTGGGTTTTCCGATGTGTGCAGTTTATGTGCCAACTTACTTTGTGGCAGTTCACATATGTGTATGACATAATTAAAACCCTTAAAATCAGTTACAGATAACATAAAACTATATTCAGCTTGCACTGGTGTAATCTGTTGTGTCAAGACATGTGTTTGATCTTCCTTCAAATGAAATGGTCCTGCAATCCGGTTTCAGATTTTTCACGTTCTGGCTATTCATGAAGTACAGCCTATTCATGCACAGCCGGAACAAGAGGTATCTGCAACCGGATTCCGGGAATGTTTCATTTGAAGAAAGGTTAAACATAGATGTATGCACACAACAAATTACACCAGTGACTAATTAATATGACCTTATACCAAAAAAAATTAAGTACTTTTAACATTTTAATTTTAATCATACTTGTAAACTGCTATCGAATAAGAGGACACATGGAAAAAAACTACAAGCTCCCTGAAGATGGTCCAGAACTGAAGCCGAAACATTTCAGACTAATAATACGTAAGAACATTGTGCAACACAGTACTATACATTTCCATAATTTTATTTTTGTGTCGGGACCAGAGGCTTACCTGGATTTTGGAGCCGCTATGCAAAGCTTGTTATCGTGCCGTCATACTAGTGAGGCACACGGCCAATTTTTATGAAATTGTAGCAAATAAAAACTTTGTTTTCAACTAAAACAGTTCCATATCTTCAATCTCTACAATAAACCAATCGTTAGAAAATTTCACTCTTTACCATTCAGGTTTTTCTTTTCCTTTTTTTTCTGCCCTCACTCATTATGTTTCATTGTGCCGTATATTTCTGAAAGCGACAAAATTTTAATATAAATCAAACGTTAAAATGAAATAAAATATACACTTCATCAAACACAACTATATTTTATTTTATTAATTTAAAAAGTGGCCACCATTTAAATTAATAAAATATAAGACAGTTGTGTTTGATGAAGTATGTATTTTATTTCATTTTAACATTATACTCAATGGAACGGGATGTCCTCTACTAAAAAATAAATAAATAAAAACGGTCAGACATGCTGAAGCCTATTCACGCAAACTTTAGCTCTTGCAAATACTCATAAATTCCCCTAAACGGCAGATGGTGTTCAGTTGGGGTAAAATAACTGGTTATTATAGTCAGTACGCATTGTCACTGGACATTAAGTCATGTTGGTGTGAGATGTAGTGAAGCCACTGAAAATTAAGTGGGGGTGATAAAAAAAGGGGGTGTTGCAAAACAGAAGGTTTCCATCTACTTGTCCTCCTTCTTGTAACCTGTGTAATAAAAATATCAGTGTCTTTTGCTTTACAAATCTGTAGCAACTTCTGAGAACATGTGGGGTTGATACACCCTAAAGTGCACAACTTACTGCAATAGGTCTAAGGATAAGGTCTGTGTACCACAATGAAATCACAGGTTTTGCAACAATTTTTAGGTATTTCTCCTCTCCCATGCGTGCCCATCTAATTCCCTTGCACCTGGTCGTCCACATAACATATGGTCAATAACATGTTATCCTTATATAGTTTTTTTAATCCAACCTCCTTATATAGTTTTTTTTTTAACCCAGCCAGTCTTCCCCCTTAGGGCCACACATTACCCTCAACACCTTGTTCTCCAGTACTCTAAGTCTGTGTTCTTACCATAATGTGACAAACTAAGTTCCACATTCTTAAAAAAACAGCAGAAAAAATTAGTTTTGTTACACATATTAACTTTCCCATACACTTCACAGGAAACATACACTCAACCTTAAAATTAATATGCAGTCTAGGATGTAACTGAATTCTTTGATAGTGTCACAGTGGGAAGATAAAAATAGTTCATATGTTAATACACACAAAAAAATGGTATTGAATCTACGTTTATAAACACTGAAGCTATCATATAGCTGGGTTTAATACCTGGTATTCTTCATCAGTAAATGTGGCACAATGACATGTCACAATGGGGAGGTGGATGTACAGCTCCAACCCATTCATTATCTTGGTCCTAAAAAAGGGTGGGGATCGGCACTGTGCCCCAGCCACCAGAGTTGGTACCCAATTTCCCCTGCTGTGTCCTCACCTGTATTTTGGTGTTGCCCTGATGTTGTTTAAGCCACTTGATGTAATCACAGGACCTACCTTGCATTAAACAATGTTGATGTGCACCAACACCAAATTCAAGCTTCCCAAATTACCTGCTCTCCAATATAATTAAGATAGGAATTATGATAATGGTTGTTGACAGTTGGTTTGATACATGGTAAGGTATGGCAAGTTGTGGGCGCCAGAAATTATAAGTTTACTTGCTGGAGAGTAACACATGATGGGATGTGTTAAGTAGGTACTTACATGGGAAGGGATCATGTAGGAACTAACTCAGACTGAGTAGACTACAACAGCTTTCTCACAGGAGTATTACATGGCAATAACTCAGTACGTGCAGGTACCACATTGTTCAGCCAACACTGAACACAAAGCTCCAATTTCAGGATATATATTTCTACTACGAACTGCGAGTGATGATTTCTGTAATGATATTAACCAGTTGACAGACATGGGCAATTACAAAATGGCATCTGGAATAATCTGGGTTTGACGTGCATGTATTATTACAGTATCGCAGTAAAACTAGTTATGTTTGAAGTTCATATGTGAATTACACTTAGAAGTTATGTATTTACAAACTCAGCACTTCACTTTTTAATTCAGAGTACTTGAATTAAATAATTTCTAATTAAAATTTGGTTATAATGAATTTGGAATTGAGAACAGCAGTGATGACACGCCCGACTCTCCCCCACAACCAAATTGTCCTTAGTGTCCAAATATCCCATTGGCTAAATCCAAATATTTGAAGATTCAAATATGATAATTTCCCCAACTATTCACACTGGAATTCTTAAGATTTGCAGAAAACTCTACGCTCACGAGTGACACATATTTTGCATAAGGAGGTGAGATTCCATACTTAAAATATTAAACTGAAATCAAAGACACAGACACACCAAAAATAATTACATATACAGATGTTCAAGTAACTGATGATTCTGTATGGCAAGTAATTTTCTCAGACTTCATTGTACGCTGATGGCTCTGTAAATCATCTCAATTGTCAAATCACAAGCTTATGAGTACATGCATGACACCTGACAAGGGAAGGCTGACTGAATTAGGCAACTAATAAAAAAACTCTGTCAGTGTCTGAAGGTCACAGTACACCTAATGGTCATATATATATATATATATATAGGCTTCAGATTATATGCACTGTGCATACTGCATATGTAAAATGTATATTTTAATTTTTTTAATGGTACGCACATATTTTGCAATCTGTGAATTAACAAATGCAAGTGTCATTATTTATAGGGTGTTTGCATGGTACCCATGTTAAGTATATTCACAGTGCAATCCATAAGTTTTAGGACTGTTTTTTATAATAACAGAACTAGACCGATCTAACGGCCAACCCACTAACTCAGTACTATCAACCAACATCCATTTACCCACCGAGTTTCGTTCATTTATCTTCGATAGTGAATGAGTTATAACTTGTCTTGTAAAGTCGGTTTTCTTTATACGTCATGTATGGTGGAAATGAACAGAGTTGCCACAAAATTTTGTTTCAAAGCCGGTCTCTCTGTGATAGTAACACTAGTATTGGTACAAAACGCTTATGGAAAGGAGGCTCTGAATCGATCAAACATTTTTAGGTAGTACTCTCGATTCCGAGATGGAAGAAAGCTGGCAGATGACCAGAGAGGTGGCCATCCAAAATCGACTCACACTGAGGTAAAACATTGCTACTGTTGCTGATTTGGTCAAAAATGACCGTCGAATCGCATCAAGAATGATGGCAGAACCTTTGAACATCCCCAAGACTGTAGTTCTTCAGATTTTGAAAGAGGATTTGGGAAAGATAAAGTTGTGTCCATGTTTTGTTCCACACTCCTTGACAACTGAGCAAAAAGAAGACTGGGTCACACGTTGGCAAGACATATTGCGATGGCCAATACAAAGAAAAATTGTTTAACAAAATTATTATGGGAGATGAGACCTGGTGTTTTGCCTAAGACCCTGAAACAAAGTGACAGAGTTCTGAATGGGTTGGTGAGACATCCCCTCAGCCGAAGAAACTGAAATTCCAAAGATCCTGCATCAAGACCATGTTGAAAATTTTTTTCGACTCTCGAGGTGTAGTGCACAAAGTATTTGAACCAGAGGGAAAAACAGTAAATGCTGAATTTTATAAAGGAGTAATGGATCGCCTCCAGAAGCGCATTCAACAGGTTTGTCCAGCTGCGTTCTGCTCTCAAGATTTTTTTTGTTGCACAATAATGCGTCTGCCCACAAAGCTGCAATTGTTTGCCAATTTTTGACCCAAAAAAATGTTACAACCCTATTTCATACCCTGTACTCTCCAGATTTATATCCACCAGACTACTTTCTGTTCCCCAAGTTGAAAATGAAGTTAAAAGGACTCCACTTTGGGGATGTCGCTGAGATCCAAGAGGTTGTAACTGATGAATAAAAGGTGCAAAAAGAGGAATTTTCGGCAGCTTTTCAGAAACTGCACGACCACACAAAAGCCTGCATATATGCCAATGGAGCTTATGTTGAATAAAAAAAAGGTATGTGTCTTCCTCACATGTCTTCGACCTTTAAAAAAAATCAGTCCTAAAACTTTTGGACTGCACTGTGTATGTACCCGTGTGCAGGTACACCCATGTCCCATTACATGGCAGATTAAGTCAAAACTTCAAATCCCTTTCTGTATGCACTGTTGAACTCTGTTATAATGACCTCAGCTTGTGCGACACACTGTCTATAGCATTATGCATTCTGTGGCACAGATCATCTAGCTTCCGTGGTACCAACTAACTCCCTGTAATTCGTATGGTTTTCTGCTTTGCTTAGTATGACATACATTACAGGATCTACCTAAAATATAACAACATTGTCAGTCATCCATTCCAATATAATTTTCCATGACATAGGCTATTTTGAGTATTTTTGAGTATTCATCCACTTCCTCGCCCTTGAGAAGACAAGCCCTGTACTCTTTCAGGTAGATATATAAATTCCAGGCCTGGAAAATAACATCAGTAGTGATAATTCATTTTGTGCATGAGTTTCCATCTACGTTTCTACTCCTGCAGTTAAAATGAGATTGGTACCCTAATAACATGGCCACAGTCAAGAATAAAAGGAAGGTTATGAGTGTCAAAGGAAAAGTTAAAATGAGACAACAGAAAGAAAATGGAAAAAAAGCTAACGTATGTCTGGAATTTGGTCTTGCAAATTATACAACCCAAACAATCTGGAAAAACAGAACTGAAATTATAAGTGTGTTAACAAAAATGATCATCATACACCAATTCATTAAATTTTGTAAGTGAGAAAAATATTTGTGAAGGACCCAACTAGAAGGCAAAAAATTACTGAAGAATGTGGTGGTTTCCCCATTCCTTGATCTCCAAGTTATAACCTGGTGGGGAACCTGGCTTGAAGCTGCTGCACAGTATTCCAAAAATTTTGAACTCACTAAATGTGTCATCAACAAATTTGATGCGGATGAATCATACTGTAACAAAGAATTCCAATGACCAGTGTACTGAACATCTAATGCTTACATTTATTTAAAAAATGCCTCCATAGTTT
>Ga0123353_10003002_pt1 | contig 21126 bp, 14 predicted proteins | sample TergutLab28metaG_3_FD_92763 | JGI IMG/M metagenome (GOLD analysis project Ga0123353, IMG submission 92763) | Labiotermes labralis P3 segment gut microbial communities from Petit-Saut dam, French Guiana - Lab288 P3 | ecosystem: Host-associated > Arthropoda: Insects > Digestive system > Gut ... | reverse complement strand
CCTCTACACCCACACCCTCGCCGGTCAAGAAGCCGCCGCCATCGCCACCCTGCCAAACTTCACCACCGACCCAACAAAACAACAACAGCAACAACCCAACGCCACAACCAACGCCGCCGACACGACAGCCCCGGCCACAAACGAAACTCCCGTCGCCGCACCAGCGGCGACGGGAGCCAACGCGGAAACAACAGCCACAATCGACACACCAGCGACAACCACAATCGACACGCTGGCAACGGATCACAACGACACGACGCCGACAAAACCCGCCACCACGGCAGCGAACCCCGACGAACAAAACACACAGGAAAACACCCCGAAAATCTCCACGCCGGTTTCCAGTGCAACCGTCCCGGTGTTAGGGATTTGCACGGACACTGCGGCGCTATCGCCCATCCTCGCCGAAGCCACGAAAAAAGACGAAAACATTGTGAAAGTCGATTATTTTCCAGTAAAATCAGAAAACACGGGTTCGACCGTCGAATCCCAAGCGTGTATTTTTCGAATGTCGTGCTTCGGATTTTCCGCTATTTGTACTTCGCCTTGATCGCGGCGCCTTTTTTGTAGCTGCGGCAGGCCAGGTCCAGGATGTGGATCGGGCGGCGAGACCATTCGCCGGTGATAATCAGTTTTTCGCCCTTGACCAGGTGGTCGGCGATGTTCTGATAGAACTTGTGTCCTTCGCCGTCGGGGTTTTTGAACTTCGTCGTCACGACGTTACCGGCTTTGTCCTTCTGGATGCACTCGTTTCCGTCCCATCCGATGACGTAGCTGCCCTTGGTTCCGGTCACGTCCAGCAGGCCCCGGCGCGGGTTGTTGTCGATGCTCGAGAGCAGCAGGCTCAGGAACGCGCCGCTGCGGAAGCGGACGATGGCCTGTCCTTCGTCTTCGTTGGTGTCCTTGCCCCAGGGGGTCTGGCTGGCCCAGAATCCATTCTTGGCGAACCCGCTGACCTCAACGATGTCGCTGTCGATCAGTTGCAGGGCGTATTCCAGCAGGTGCACGCCCCAGTCGTACATGATGCCGCCGGAAATGGTCTTGCTGGTGCGCCACCAGTCACCGGGTTTGTTGTACCCGGTCATGTGGGCCTCGACGCGGACGACCTCGCCGATCATCCCTTCGCGGATGTGCTTGACCGCTCCGAGAATCCAGCCGTCCCAGTGACGGTTGTGATACGTCGAAAGCACGACGGAGTTTTTCTTGGCCATCGCGATCATCGCGTCGCACTCGGCCGTGGTGATGGCCAGCGGTTTTTCGCACACGACGTGCCGACCCGCCGCCAAGGCCGCCAGGGCCAGTTTGGCGTGCGTGTTGTGCGGGGTGATGATCGTCACCAGGTCCACGTCGCTCTTCTTGAGCATGTCGGGCAGGCTCTTGAACGTTCCGATACCGGGGAAGTCCTTCGCGGCGACTTCCAGCCGGGCGGGGTCGATCTCCGCGACGGCCGTGGGCACCATGCCCGCGCGCTGCATCTCGTTCAGGTGCCCCTTGCCCATGTTAAAGGCCCCACCGTACCCGACCACGCCCACCTTGATCTCGCCCGGACTTTTGTACCGCTTCATACCACCTGTCTCCTAATGAGGTTGTTTGCGACGCGACGGATGGATCGCGTCATCGCGCGGGATTATACCAGAAATTCCGTGTCAACATCCGCAAACGGTTGAATTTCATCTTTCAGTTTGTCGTAGCCGTCCCGTCCCATGAGGGCGAAGGTGGCTTGTTTGCCCAGTTCGACGGCGGGCTGGTCGTACGTGTTCACGTCGAGCAGTTCACCGGCGATGCTGGTGACCATCTCGTACAGGTAGATGAACTCGCCGACGCTGTGGGGCGTGATGGCGTCGAAGCGGAGGGTCACGCTCGGACGCTGGCTGACGGCCAGGGCGTACTCCGTCGCGAGTTTTTCGGCATGGAGCAGTTGTCCAAGTGTTTTCCCACCGAGATAGGCCATGCCCGGCACGTCGGAGAACCCCGACGGAACGACCACGTCCTGCGGGTGGTTGGCCACGTCGAGGAACTGGAAGAATTTGTCGTTGAGGCCTTCGCGATAGAGCTGCACCTGGCTGTGCTGGTCGGTGGTGCCCAGGGCCTTGATCGGCGTGGGGCCGACGGCGACCTTTGCGTTTTTGCGTGTCGCCTTTCCGAGGCTTTCGGCCCAGAGTTGGCGATACCAGTCGGCCAGGTAGTATAGCCGGTTGGAGTAGGGCATCATGACGTCCATGGTCTTGCCCTTACGGTAGGCAATGATTTTGAGGGCGGCCAGCAGTGTGGCGGGATTTTTTCGATCGTCGCGGACGGCGCATCGCTGTTTCATAGCGGCCGCCCCGGCGAGCAGGTCGTCGATGTCGATCCCGCACATCGCCGCCGAGAACAGACCCACCGGCGTGAGCACGCTGAACCGCCCGCCGACGTCGTCGGGAACCGGCAGCGTGTCGTACTTTTCCGCCTTGGCGATTTTGTGCAGCGTGCCCTTGACCGTGTCTGTCGTCGCGACGATGTTTCCCGTAAAGTCCCCGCCAAGGCGGCTGCGGAGCAGGTCGCGGAAGATCATGAACTGGCTGGCCGTCTCGGCCGTCTCGCCGCTCTTGGAAATCACGTTGACCAGCGTGGTCTTCAGCCGCGGGCGGATCACGTCGATCACCTCGCCGATCAGGGCGGGGTCGACGTTATCCAGCACAAACAGCCGCGGGCCGGGACGACGGTCGTCGTCCAGCAGGTTGTAGGTCAGCGGATTCAAGGCCGCCTGCAACGCGATGTTGCCCAACGCCGACCCGCCGATTCCCAGGATCACCATGTCGGTCACGCGACCTCGGTATTTTTTGACCAGATCCTGCACCTGCTTGCGGTACGTTGGATGCGTGGGCAGATTGGCGAAGCCCAGTTGCTTCGCGTCGATGGGGCCCTGCACCGCCCGGTGCGCCGCCGTCAGCGACTTCTTCAGCGCGTTCAGGTCCTGCTCCGTAATCCCGTGCTCCGGTCCGATCGTGATGTTTTGTTTCGGATCGACCACGGTGTCCGCGTGACAATTCTTCCAATAAAGCTCAAGCATCGTAACTCCTTATTGCGGGTCCATATCCTGCTGCAACTGGTTGAATGCAAAAACCTACCATCCCCGCCATGGGGATCACAGAAAAAACTTTAGGCATCCGCGGCGCTGCCTACAATACCCACGATGCATGGGTTGCTCCTCCTACGGAATTTTCGGGGTGCGCGTGAACAGCAAGCCGGTGACGATCGGGGCGTGGGCAGTGGCGGCGACAGCGGCGGCGGGCGCGTTCCGGGAGGCGCTGGGCCACGTGTGGCTGCGGTGGTTTCCCGCGTGGAACAATTCCCGGCTGGGGTTGTACGATCGGCTGGTCGAAGGGGAGAGTTATTACACGCACGGTCCTCTCGTTCCGGTGGTGAGCGTGGTGATCGCGTGGCTGCTGATTCGTCACACGCGTCTGGAGGCGTCTCCGTGTCCGCGATGGGGTTGGCCCGCGGTGGCGGCGGCGGTGCTGCTGCATTGGCTTGGTGTGCTGTCGCGCGTGCATGTCGTCAGCGAGCTGGCGTTGGTGGGCCTGGTGGCGGCGGTGGTGCTGCTGTTGTGGGGCCCGCGCGTGCTGGGGCGGATGTGGTTCGCGATCGCGTTTCTGCTGTTCATGGTCCCGTTGCCGGAAGTGACGATCGCCAATTTGAATTTTCGGTTGAAGATGGTCGCCGCCGACTGGGGCGTACGGCTGGCGGAGGGGCTGGGAATCGCGGTGGAGCGCGACGGGCCGATGGTCGTGCTGGCGGGAGGGAAAAGCCTGGTCGTCGCGAACGTCTGCAACGGGTTGCGGACGCTCATCAGCCTGCTGGCGTTCGGCGCGTTGTACGCGTACATCTGCCGGCTTCGCGGGGTCTGGCGCGTGGGGCTGTTTCTGGCGGCCCTTCCGATGGCCGTTGTGTGCAACGCGGTGCGGATCGCGAGTTTGATCGTCGTCGCGCAGGTCTGGGACACGGAGATCGCGACGGGGTGGTGGCACGACACAAGCGGGATGCTGATTTTCGTTCTGGCGTTCTGGTTGCTGTTTTCCGTCGAGCGGCTGACGCTGGCGGCACGGCGCTGGGTCGGCCGGCCGGCGACGATTGAACCGCTGTTTGCCGGCGTGCGGCGGGATGCGGGCGCTCAACGTGACGCGGGCGTCTCGCCCGCGCTGTGCGTGCCACTGGCCTTGTCGGTGGAAGATGGCAAGTCCTCTTCGTCGCCTGGCGCAAGCGTTTCATCCACGTCTGTGTGCGAAATGGATTCACCATCTTCCATTGACCAAGCCAATGGCACGCACAACACGGGTGTCCCGCCCGCGAGACACGAGGGCGAGACGCCCTCACCACGTTACACACCCGCGCTCCTGGCGGCGGTGCTGGCCGTGGCGTTCGCGGGCGCGTGGTGGCTGGGACAGCCGGGCCGGGCGGGGACCGATAACGACCTGCTCGCCGCCGCCATTCCCGCGCAGCTCGACGTCGCGGGCAGGCGCTGGACGGGTGAACCCCACCACCTCACCGACCGCGAACTGACCATTCTCGAAAGCCCGTCGTACGTCTACCGGCGGTATCGCGACGGGGACGGCGGCTTGCTGGACTACTGTTTCCTGTACAGCCGCGACAATCGCAAAGGCATTCATCCGCCCGACCTGTGCGTCGAGGGGTTCGGTCAAGGCATCATGCACAAGGGCGAGTTCGACGTTTCCGGCGTGCCCGGCCATGACCGCGTTCCCTGTCGCGAGCTGGTGGCGCAGGACGAGCAAGGGCGGCTCTACATGCTCTACACCTACAAATGCGGGCGAACGTACACGCGGAGTTTCTGGCGGCAGCAGGGGGCGATTTTTCTCGATGGTCTGCGGCGTCGGCCAGTCGGGGGCGGCATGATCCGCATCTCGCTGCGGTGCGAAGGCGACACCGACCTGGCCACCGCCCGCCGCCAGGCGGAGGAGTTTTTGCGGGAAACCATACCGGGGCTTGATCGAGCACTGACGGAGTAACGACATGCAAAATCCGAAATCCGAAACAAATTCCAAAGCGGAAAATTCCAAAACCCAAACGGCGCCGCCATGCGCCTTGACGCTCCGGGAGGCGCTGCCGTTTGGAATTTGGAATTTTCCGCTTGGGGATTTGTTTCGGATTTCGTGCTTCGGATTTCGGATTTCGAAAACAAGGGGTTTTCATGAAACGTCGAATCGTTCTGATCGTGGTGGGTTGCGTGGTGTTGGCCGCGCTGGTCGTGGGCGGGGTGTGGGTTCGCCATGCCACGAGCGCCGAGAGGCTGCTGGAGCGGGCGGGGGTGGCGATGGAGGCCCGCAAATATGACAAGGCCGCCGACCTCGCGCAGCAGTACGTGGACAAAACGCACGACTGGCGTGGGTATTTGCTGCTGGGTCAGGCGTACAACAAGCTCGGCGATCATGCCGTCGCCCGCGTGGCGCTGGTCCGGGCCGAAACGCTGTCGACGAACGCGGAGATTCGCCTGGCCCTGATGGACAGTTACACGACGCCCGCGCGGACGCTGCTGTCGCGGCGGGGCGGGGACCGGTTGGGGGCGATCCAGGAGGCGCTGTCGCTGCTGGACCGCGCGCGGGCGGCCGCCGAGGACGCGCCAGACGAGGCGCGGTCCGCCGTCGCGCTGCGGTCGGCCAACGGGCTCAATTACGTCGCTCTGGCCAAGGCGGAACGGTCGCGGTCCGACGCGCTGTCCACGCAAGCGGCGACCGATCAGGCCGCCGGACTGACCGTCCAGTCCGACGCGAAACTCACGCAGGCCCAGCAGGCCCGCGCGCGCGTCCAGGACCACTACCGGCGAGCCACCGACGTGCTGCTGACCGTCGTCGCGGAAGACCCCGCCCACGCCCAGGCCGCCAACGCGCTGGCGGAAACCGTCATCGAACTGGACGACGCGTCCCTGCTGAAGCGGACGGGCGACCTGCTGGCGGCCGTCGCGCCCGACCGTCGCCCCCCGCTGGCGTGGGGGTTGATCGTGCTGCGAAATCTTCCCATGGAACTCTACCCCGTCACCGAACCGTTCCGAAGCCAGTGCCTTCAACAGCTCGACGACCTCAACAACCTGCTCGGCCTTCCGCGAAAGACCGCCATGGCCGCCAGCGACCAGGCCACGATACGCCGGAAGATGGGGCAGGCCTACGTACGGCTGGACGTTCCCGACAAGGCGATGGCGATGTTCGACCTGGCGCTCCAGGCCGACGCGCGCGACCCGCTGTCGCAATTGGCCCGCGGACAGGCGCTGCTCGGGCAGAACAACGTCGAAGCCGCCCGAAAGCAGTTGTACGATCTGGTCAGCCAATACGGGGACTGGTCCGAGGCGCAGTACTGGTACGCGCAGGCGGCGATGCGGCGCGGGGAGATGACGCTGGCGTTGCAGAGTCTCCGACGGGCGACGCGGGCGGACCGCACGCACGCGGCCAGCCGGCGGATGCTGATCGACGTCCTGCTGGCCCAGACCCCTCCGCAGGCGCAGCAGGCGTACGAGGACGCGCGCGAATTGCTCGAACTGACCCCTGGAGACGCGGGCGCCATCGAACGATATATCCGTGTCGCGCGACTGCTCGGCCGGGCGGAATTGGCCGACGCGCAGTTGGTGAAAATCCGCCAGGAGTGCGCGGACGATCCGCGGGCCTTGTGGGCGGTCGCGCAGGGAATTGAAACGCTGCATCCCGATCGACGCGACCAGGCGCGGGCCGTGGCGGCCGAGGCCATCGCGGCCCCGGCGGCGCGATTCGAGGATCATCTCGCGCGGGCGCGGGCGCTCCAGTACCTCGGACGCGACGCCCAGGCCGAAACGTTGCTGCGAGACCTCCTCGACAAACAACCGCTGTACGCGCCGCTCCACTTCGAGCTGGGCATGCATCACGATCGCGCGGGACGATCCTTCCAGGCCGCCGAGTTCTACGCCCGCGCCGCCGAACTGGACAGCAAAAACAAAGTCTATGGCCGAGCGCTGGCCCGCGTGATGATGCGCATGGGCGACGTGGAAAGCGGAACGGAACTGCTCGACAGTCTGCGGCCCGACAGCGCGGACGCGGGACCTTCCGATGGCGACACGACGCTGGCTTTGCTCGACGCGCAGCGGGAACTGCTCCAGCAGACCGACCCGCTGACCGTTGTGGAACGGTTGCAGCGGGCCCTGCCGCGGGAACAGGCCCAGTGGCTGGTGGCGCTGGAGCAGCTTCGCCGGGGCAAGTTTGACGACTGCCTGTCCTTGTGCCGTCAGGCGTTGGCGTCCTCGCCCGAGGACACGGAGATGTTGACGCTGGCGGCGCGGGCGTTGTCAGGCAAGGGGCAACACGCGGAGGCGGCGGACATGTTCCGCCGGCTTGTCGCGCATCAGCCGGACTCGTTCGCGGCGCATCTGGCGTTGGCGCGGGAAGTGGTGGCGGGGATGTCACCGGACCAGCGGGCCAGCCGCGACGGAAAACCGCTGCTGACGGGTCTGCGCTATCCGGGCGGGCGCGAGGATTTGCAGACACTGGCGGCCGCCAGCACGCTGGAGAGCGCGGGCAACTACGAAGCCGCCTCGGTCCTGTACGCGGCGGTGGCGTCGCGACCGGCGGCACCGTCCGCCAGTCGCGAGCAGGCCCGGCTGCGACAGGCGCTGTGCTGGTTCGCGCTGGATCGCCACGAGGAGTGCCTGACGCTGCTGCGATCGCTCCAGGAGGGCGGTTCGCTCCAGTCCGACGCCGCCCTGGCCTACGCGCACATCCTGACGCGCCTGTCGCGCGCCTCCGAGGCGCAAGGGGAAATCAAAACGTTGTGGTCGACGGCGCTGCTTCGGGAGGATTATCGCCAGGCCACCGAACTGGCGGCGCTGATGCTCGCGGCCGGGGCGGGGGAGTCCGCGTTGTCCGACACGACGGACAAGGCGGCGGACCAGCCACAGGACGTCAGGCCCCTGCGGTTGCAGACATACGTGCTTCGGCTGCTCGGTCGCGAGGAGGAGGCCTTGCCCGTATACGAGACCATTCTCGCGCTTCAACCGGGCGAGTTCACGGCGTATCTTCAGTTCGCCGACGCGCAGGATCGTTGCCGGAATCCCGCGGGCGCGTTGGAGGCGCTGGACCGGCTCGCGTCGCAGGGTCGCAGCGGGCAGAACCAGGCCTTGCTGGCGCGGTCGGGGTTCCTCGCGCGATGGGGTCTGACGGCCCGGGCGTTGGATTCGTATCGGGAGTGCGAAACGTTCTACAAGTCCAGCCCGCCGATGCTGCTGGCGATCGCCAGGCAGTATCATCAACTCGAGGCTTTGTCCGACGCCCGCCGCGCGCTGGCGATGATTCCCGCGCAAAGTCCGGTGGCCCGGCAGGCGCAGTGGTTGGTGGCGGTGGTGCAGGACTCACCCGAGGACAGGCTGACGCAACTGGAAAAACTCGGACAGGCCCAGCCGCCCACACCGGCGATGTTGGAGGTGCTGCTGCGGCAGGAGTTGTCGATGGGTCTCGCGCAACAGGCCGTCGAACGAACACGCCGCGCCGCCTTTCCCGCGTCGGCGCTGGTGGGCACGGCCGTTCCCGCGTTGACGCTCCACGCCATGACACAACTGGATGACTGGTCCGCGGCCTGCGAATGGGCCGACACGATGGTGGCCACGGGCGCGCCGTGGTGGCGGCAGGTGGCGGCCACGCTCTGGACCGCCCAGGATCAACCGGACAAGGCCCACGTCCTGCTGCGTCCGCCGGCGTCCGCCCCGCTCACCGACGCCGCCCTGGGGCTGATCGCCGCGCCACCTGACCTCCGTCCCGCCTACGCGGAGCGGGCCCTGGTTACGGCGGACGCAGCCGCGGCGCTTTCGGACAGTCAACGCGTCTCGTTACGTGTGCTGATCCATCTGGCCGCGGGAAATATCGACCAGGCGGCTAAGGAATTACCGCAACTTCGCGGTGCCGGTCCGGCCTTGTACGATCCGGCGGCGGAGTTGGTGGCGGCTGCGAACGGCGCGGACGCGGAGAAGGCGTCGCGCGAGGCCCGCGCGTTGCTGTTGGCGACGGTGGCGAGCAATCTCCAGCAGCCCGAACTCGCCCAGCGGCTGGCGGCGGACGTGTTCAAGGTCCGACCGGCCTGTCAATGGGCCCTGTCGCTGGCCATGCGTGGTGGTGACGAGAAACTGCTGGCCGATCTCCAGGAACTTTATCCCGACAAAACCGGACTGTTGGGCCTTCGATTGGCCGCGATGACGGCGATGGCCTCGCTCGATTATCCCACCGCCGTCGCGTCGCTGGAACAGGCGTTGGCGCAAACGCCCGACGACGTGGAGTTGAAGATCCAGTTGGCCGAGGCATTGCAGAAAAGCGGGCGGGAGGATCGGGCGCTGGTGTTGTTCCGCGAGGCGATGGAGACGTCGAAAAGTTCCTGGTCCGCCAACAACGCCGCGTATCTGACGGCGAAGCTTCACGCGGACGACCCGGCCCGGCTGGCCGAGGCGCGGACCTGGATCGAACGGGCCATCGAACGGCATCCCACCGAGCGGGTGCTGTACGACACCGCCGGATGGCTGGCGTTTTTGCGGGGCGACGCCGACCTCGCCTGCCGCGAACTTCATCAAGCCGTCCAGGCGCTTCCGCAAAGCCCCGACGTGCACTACCACCTGGGCATGGCCCATCGGCTCGCCGGACGGACGACGTTCGCGCAGTGGCACCTCCAGCAGGCGATCGAGCTCGGTCAGGCCATGACCAGCACCGGGCTGCCCGTTTCGCCCGAAACGCGGCAGTCCATCCAGCTCGCCCAGGACGCGCTGGTGAAACAATAACGTGTCGCACAACGTGTCGCGGGCGTCTCGCCCGCGTCCGGCGTAGCACGGGCGTCCCGCCCGTGAGTCCCACGGGCGTCTCGCCCGTGCTGGTCTTGCCAGAGCAGGAGCGTTTCGCCGGACGGCAACGCTTGCATGGGCGAGACGCCCATGCGACTCACGGGCGGGACGCCCGTGCTACGGTGCTCACGCCCGCACCACGTTACAGCAGTTCGTCGATTTTCGCGGCCAGGATGAAGTCGTTTTCGCTCAGGCCGTTAACGGCGTGCGTCCAGAGTTCGATCCGGCAGCGGTTGTACGACAAATGGATGTGCGGATGATGATCCTCCATCTCGGCCAATTCACCGACGCGGTTGACGAACGTCAGCGTCTGGCGGAAATTCTCGAATTTGAACTCGCGGGCGATCCGCTTCCCGTCGATCAGTTCCCACGCGGGCGTCTGCCGAAGCATCGCGTCCAGGGCCTCTTCACGCAGCGGCGCGGCCCCTCCCTCACACGCCCCACAATGCCGTTGCGCCAGCGGTTCCACATGAATGGCCATGATTCCCTCCCGTGCTCTTCGTTCAATATCTTCGTCTATTCCATTGTAAGCAGGTTTCGTTTTCCCTATGGTTCGCCGCGCAACTGTGGTAGATTCATCCTCCAATCAAAACCTTCAAAGGAGTTTTCAATGATCAAGCATCGTGGCGTGGCGTATTACCCGGAGTTTTGGCCCCAGGAGCGGTGGGACGAGGACATTCGTCTGATGAAGGAGGCCAAGATCAATTTCGTCCGCATTGGCGAGTTCGCCTGGACGTCGATGGAACCGGCCGAAGGCGTCTTCACGCTCGACTGGCTGCACACGATCATCGGCAAGCTCCAGAAGGCCAAAATCAACGTGCTGCTTTGCACGCCGACCGCGACGCCGCCGATCTGGCTGACCAAGGCCTACCCCGACACGCTGGCCGTCCGCCGCGACGGGAAGCGCACCAGCCACGGCACGCGGAGGCACTACTGCCCGAACAACGCCACCTTTCGGCGACACTCGGCTCGCATTACCGAAAAATTGGCCGTCGAGTTCTCGCGGTATGATAACGTCATCGCCTGGCAGCTCGACAACGAGTTCGGACCCGAGTGCACGCCCTGCCACTGCAACGACTGTTCGGCCGCCTTCCGCAACTGGTGTCGCGATCGCTACGGAACGCTCGAAGGACTCAACCGGGCCTGGCAGACGAAATTCTGGAGCATGGACTTCACCGAGTGGAACCAGGTCGGTCTGGACACGATGGCCGGCGGAGGTCCTAACGGCGCGGACGGCTATCCCAGTATCGAACTGGACCGGCTTCGCTTCTTCAGCGACACCTGGGTGGATTTTGCCGCCCACCAGACGGCCATTCTCCGCCGGATGCACCCCGGCGCGATGGTCGGCACGAACATGATGGGTCCGATCTTCACGCACATCAACTACTACGACATGGCCCCGATGTTCGATTACGTGGCCGACGACCTGTACTTTGACATCGGAACCATGGCCGCCGACGCGATGGCGATGGACGTCTTCCGTCCCATGGCGCCGGGTAAACCCTTCTGGATCACCGAAACCGGAAGCGGGGCCCTCAGTCACCACAAGGGTCCGTACCCCAAACAGGTCCGCGCCTGGGCGTTCAGCGCCCTGGCCCACGGAAGCGAAGCCCACCTGTTCTTCCGCTGGCGGACCTGCTTGGCCGGGCACGAACAGGACCTCCAGGGCGTCATCGAAACCAGCGGCCGCCCACACCGCCGATACAAGGCCGTCAAGGACCTCTTCACCGAACTGGTCTCCCTGGAAAAAACGCTCGCCCCCATGCCCCTGCCGGCTGCCGAGGTGGCGATGATTAACAATTACGAGACCCACTGGGCGTACATCGCCACGCGCATCGGTCAGCCGGTGCAGGACATCCAGCACTCCTGCCAGGTGCACAAACAACTCTTCGATCGCAACGTGCCGGTGGACGTCATCCCGCCCAGCCGCGATCTGTCGCCGTATAAACTGGTGATCCTTCCGACGCAGTGCATCGTGAGCGACGAGTTCGCCAAACGGCTGCGGACGTTCGTCAAGTCCGGCGGCGTCGTGCTCGCCACGCCGCAGCTTGGCACGCGCGACGCGAATAACAACTACGTTCCCCGCCTGGCGCCAGACGGGCTGCTCGACGTCATGGGACTTCAGGTCGAGAGCCATAACTATCTCGAAAACTTTACCGAAGCCGACGCGGCCCTGTGGGTTCCCGCCGCCAACATGCAGACCGAAACCGTCACCGTGGAGTTCCCCGACGGTCCGACGGGCCTGGGCGAACGCTACATGGAAGACATGACGCTCACGACGGCGACGGCGTTGGCGACGTATCGGGACAACATGTACGCCGGATGCCCCGCCGCCGCCGTCAACAAATTCGGCAAAGGTGCGGCCTTCTACATCGGCGCGTTCTTCGACGACGCGCTGCTGGGCCATGTGACCGAACAGGCCCTGGACCGCGCCGGTGTATCGCATGACATCCACACCGACCCGTGGGTCGAAGTCGTCACCGCCGGAAACTTCACCTTTGCCATCAATCACAGCCGCACGACAACCCAGGTCGAAATGCCCGCCGGAAAAGCCATCGTCGGCGAGGTCAAAGACGGCGAGACCACCCTCGAAGCGTACGAAGTGTGCGTGGTGAAACGGAAATAGTTGGTTACCTGGTTGACTCGTTAACTGGTAGTTCTGTCCAGTTAACGAGTCAACCAGGTAACGAGTTAACGAAACCGTTCCTTCGAACTGACGGTAAAATTCCTGTAACCATTCAAAGGACATTTCCCATGACCATCCGTAAAATCGTCATCGTCGGCGGCGCCAGTCCTCGGTGGACGCCCCGGAATATCGCCTCCATGGCCTTGTCGCCCTCCACGCGGCAGGCCGAGATCGTGCTCGTGGACGTCGCGCAGGACCGCGCCGTCCGGCTGGCGGACGTGTGCACCCGCATGGTCAAGCGGGCGTACAAATCGTCGCTCCGTGTGCACGCGCAGGAGAAACTCGCTGACGCCCTTCCCGGAGCGGACGTGGTCTTCACCGTCTTTCGCAACGGCGGGCACGACACCGAAACCCGCATCGACACCATGATGCGATCCTTTGGCAGCCAGCAGAACTGCTTCACCGCCGGTCCCGGAGCGGCCATTTACGCGGCCGTGCAAAGCAAACCGGTCATCGAGCTGGTCCGCCTGATGGCCGTCCACTGTCCCAACGCGGTCATCATCCACGGCATCAACCCGTTACCGACGATGGTGATGCTCGCCGTGCTCGCGGGCCATGATCCCAACCGCGTGATGGGTTTCTGCGGCGCGATGCCCTGGTATCGCCGCGATGCTGCCCGTGTGCTGGGCGTCGATCCGTCGCGCGTCACCGTCCGTATCGGCGGGACCAACCACTGCACGTTTTTCACGCAGATCCTCCTCGACGGCCAGGACGCTTACCCGCAGGCGATCCGCATGGCCCAAGAACGCGGCTATTACGACCTGGGAATCTGGGGCAAGTCCACTACGGAACTGGACCTGCTCAAGCTCACCGGCTATCTGGTCGCCGGCGGGCATGCCAGTGACATCTACCCGATGGCCCACGGCACCTGGACGCCCCCGTCGGCCGAGGTGCTCGCCACCCGCGAAGCCAGCGCCCGTATCGAAAACGACGAGAATTTCCTCGACCTGCTCGACGACTACGCGAACGGAAAAGAGAGCCCCTGGCAGCCGCCCGCCGAGGCGGACTTTCCTATCCCCTGGCTGGACGCCCTGTGTGGCCTGGGGACCGAACGCGCCTTCACCGTCAACCGTGTCAACGGCGGTGCGGTGCCGAATCTGCCCGACTGGGCCGTCCCGGACGTGGAGTGCTACATCGACGGCCGCGGCGTGTCGCCGGTACAGAGCCCACCGCTGCCCGAACACCTCGCCGAAGTCGCACGCCGCCACCAGACCGTCTTCCGCCTGGCCGCCCAGGCCTGCATCACCCGCGACCGCGAGACGCTCCTCCGCGCGATCCAACTGGCCCCGTTCGGCGACTACATGAACTCCGCCCCGGCCATCCTCGACGAAGCCCGCAAGCTCTTCGGACCTGAGACGATCTGGTAGCTATCCCTCGCGCGTCGCCTCGGCCATGGCGATCACATTCGCCAGCGGGACGTTGGGCAGGATGGCTTCGTGGCTGGGGCTGACGATGAAGTGCGGACCCAGCACGTCTTTGAGCCGCCGCACCTCGTCTTTGATTTCCGCCGGTGTGGCATGAATCAGCAGGTGCTGCGTGTCTACGCCGCCCATGAACACGATCTTGCCCTTGTACTCCCGCGCGAGCGTGGCCGCGTCCATGCCGACGGCCTTGGCCTGGAGCGGGTGCAGGCCGTCCATTCCCGCGTCGATCAGCGTCGGAATCACCTTGGCGATCGCGCCGCACGAATGCAGCATCGCCTTCTTCCCGTAACGGTGCGCCAGGTCGATGAACTGTTTGAACCCCGGCAGCACGAACCGGTTGAACTCCGCCGGGCCGCACAGCATGTCCAACTGGCTGCCGAAATCGTTCCCGAAAAAGAAAATGTCCGCCAGGTCGCCCAGCTCCTGGAACAGACGCTCGGTTCCGGCGAGATAGAAATTGACGATCCGTTCCGTGGCCGCCTCCACCACCTCCGGGTGCGTGTACATCTTGATGAAATACTCCTCCATGCCGAAATACGCGTGCAGCTCGTGGAAGAAGCTGCACCACATGCCTGTGAAAACGGCCTGATGCTGATGGTCGCGGATGACGGCGATGGTTTCGGAGAAGTCAAGGTAGGCCGGGTCGGGCCAGGGGATGGCGTCGACCTCGGCGATGGTCGTCGCGTCCCCGAGCACGCCGGGGTCGCCCAGGCTCCTGGGAGGCCGCCCGCCGTGGAAGTCGAACGCCGGCCTGCCTTCGGGATGCTTGTACGCGCCCCAGGGCGCCAGCCAGCGGCAGTCGTCGCGAAGGTGCGTGAACAACTGCTCGTTGGTGTCGAGCCCCAGTTCCTTGCGGTACATCGCGTAGGTCTCGGGATGCGGGTTGCCGGTCCAGAACGCGGGGACGGCATCGGCGGCGAAGGCGAAAATTTTTCGAACCTTTTCTCGTGAAGTCATGGGGGTTCCTTTTTGTGGCACCGTTATTTTTACCACAGAGGCACAGAGAAACACAGAGAGGAAAACCCAAACGGCACGCCATGCGCCTTGACGCGTGACGTGCCGTTTGGGGTTTAGAATTTCGTGCTTCGAATTTCCGCCTACTTGCCCACCTCGATAACGGCCGAGCTGGGGATCGCGAACGGGAACAGCGTGTCGAGGCCCACGCCCAGTTCGAACAGTGTGCCGATTGCCTGGGACATGCCCTCGGCGTCGTAGGCGATGCAGGCGAGCGTCTGTATGTCGTGCCCGAGCGCCTGGAGGTTCCACGCCACCATGCCGTTGCCCTTTCCGGGGAACGTCGCGCTGACCCGGTACGGCAGCATGTACCGGTTGCCTTGGGCCAGGTGCCGGATCATCACGTTGTCCTCGGGCGTTCCCAGAACGATCGTCGCGTTGGGGATATCCCATCCGACGGTCGCGGCATTGTTGTCGCGGCCAACCTTCGCCTTTCCGGCGATGCTCGTGCCGCACCAGGTGAAGGCTTCCTCCGCGTTCAGTTCGCGGGCGGGAACGTCCTTGGCCTTGACGATGGTGGCCGTGATGTTATACGGCTTGAGGATTTTCGCCAGCCGTTCGGCGGCGGCCTGGTTGTAGTCGCTGTCGCCGATGGCGATGGTCACGTTCCGCTGGTCGCGGAAGAAGCGGTAAATGTTCGCCTTGTCGTCGCCGAAGTAGACGGCCCGGTGGTTCGCCCCGGCCAGGTTGCGGGCGCGGGTGAGGGGTTTGAACACAAAGCTCGACTCGCCCTTCGTGCCGGCCAGCAGATCGGTGACGGTGACGGTCCATTTTCCGTCGGCGTCGTTGGCGGCCAACGGGAGCGTCAGGCTGCACACGCCCGCGTCGGTGGCGCGGAAGAGGTCATAGCGGACCTTTCCCGTGGAATCCTTGATTTCGAACCGCAGCGGAGCCGTGCCGGAGATGACGTTTTTGTCCTTGTCCACCAGCGTGGCGGAGAGGTCCATCTGGATCGGCGCCTGGCCTTCACGGGTCAAGTCGAAGTTGACGACCGGGACCGACACCAGCACGCCGCCGATCGGACGGGCCGGACGGGCAAACGCTTTCATGCCGCCGGGAGCGAACTCCAACGAGGCGCTGACGCCCTTGGCGTCCTTGGCGAATTGGAGTTCCTTACCCTCCATCGCGTCATAGACAGGTCGGCCGGTGTCAGGCAGCGTGATCGTCGCGGTGACGGGACCCGGCTGCGCCGCGCCGCTCGCCCTGGGACCGGACGGCTGCGAACCGACCGTGAAGTTCACGGCAAAGGTGTACTCGATCTCACCGCGGACCTGGTATCCGGCGGCGATGGTGTCCACGCTTGTCGCGAAGGGTGGAAGGATCTTGTTGGCCGCCAGAACCTCACCGAGCTTCTTGGCCAGGGGAACGGCATACTCCATCCGTTTGGAGAAGTTATCCAGCCCGCCGCGAATCTCCTGCGCTTCGGCGCCCGTCTTGCCGGCCGTGGCCGGGTTCATCACGGCCTCTTCGTACGTCTTGACCGCCATGCCCAGCTTGGTCGCTCCGGGGATGGCGAACGTCACGTCGTCGGTGACCAGCACCAGACCGCCGGTCTTGGCGAAATCCGTCAGGGCTTCAACCACGGCCGGATCGAGATAATCCACGCCCGTGATGACGACGGCCTTGTGACTGTCGGCCAGACTGCCGTCCAGGATATCCTCTTCCACAATGGCCGAGAGGGGATACTGCGCCAGCCGGGTGGCCATGTAGATTTCACCCAGATACCCGGTGTGTCGGGTCCGGCCGATGTGGTTGTAATAGGTGTTGCTCTTGGAATACAGCATGGCCACGCTCTGCCGCGTGTAGGCGGGCTTGACGAAAATCGTTCCCAGTCGCGACGCGGCGTTGTTGGTCTCCTTCATCGCGTCTTTTCCGGGGGAGGACGTGTTCACCATCGGCGGCTGGGCGAGACCCTGAATGCCGGTGATGAACGACATGTACTGTTCCATGCGGACCAGTTCGTTGGTGTACTCGCCCCATCCGGGCAGATACCAGGTGGGCTTGTCCATCGCGCGGGGAAGCGACATCTCCAGGAAGAACGACGGGTTCATGTTCCACAGCCAGAAGTGCGAATACCCACCGTGCCCGCTGACGACGGGCATGGAGCGCACGACGTTGAAATAGTATCCGTCGTACAGGGCGGGCCAACCGTACTGGCACTGCGTCACGCCGATCGCTCCGGGCTTGATCCGCGCGACGGCGTCGTGGGAGGCCTTCCAGAACGCGTCCATATATCCGAGTTTGAAGTCGTTGACCTGCGCCCAGGCGGCCAGACCTTCGGGGGTCTTGGTGTTCACTTCGTCGACCCAGGGTTGTTCCTTGTCCAGGGCGCTCAGATAGGCGCGGCGCTGGGCAGGGATGTCGTGCGGGCCCCGCGACCTCAGCCGCGGGTGGACATAGTGGGTCAGCCCCGGTTCGTCGTGCAGGTGCACGCCGACGAAGTTGGGCATCGTGCGGAACGTCATGCCGTTGTCCATGCCGCGCTGGATCGCGCCAATGTACACGTACGGATCGGACCAGTCGTTGTCCATAACGAGATCATGCTGGTGCCCGCCGCCCATCATGCAGACGCCCATGATGTCCATCCCCTCGCGGATGGTGGCCGGTCCCACGGCCCCGAGCATGAGGTTGAAGCCCAGACCGGCTTCGCCTTCGCCCGTGATCCGGTTGTCCTCCCGCGGACCGCCCCAGTGGATCGTCTTGTACGTGCTCTGGCGGATGTGGCTGAACACCTCGATGTCGGCCTTGTCGCTCTGACCGCCCATCGTCGCCTCGAGCGTGTACGTGCCGGGCTTGATCATCCACCCGTTGAGGTGCAGATTGTCCGTCGCGCTGTCCGAGCCGGCCTTGAGACCGAACACGAAGGTCATTTTCGAACCGTTCCCGGTCAGCACCAGCGTCACGTTTCCGGCCGGAAGATTGCCCTCACCCGTGCGAAGCAGCGAGACGTCGATCAGCTCGTTCGTCTGAAACACCGCGCGGTTCTGCGGGAAGAGCAGCTTCAGATCGGCCGACGCCATCGCCGCCGGAAGCAGTGCCAACACCGACACCAACAACCACCTCGTTACCGTTCTCATACTGTGCCCTTTCGGTTAAAGATATGTGGACTTGCGATACCGGTACCCAGTGTACAGAACGAAACCCGCCGACGCGAGGGGAGTTTCGGAAAAACCGGGTTTTTCGGTTCCCGTCCTAACGCAAGTTTCCCCTCCGCTCTGCCGATAGCGTCGGTAGAGTCCCGCCGGTGTCGGGACGCGAGAACGTATGGACATAGCCACCATTATCGGATTACTGATGGGACTGGGATGCATCGTGGCCGCGGTCATGGCCGACGGTGGGCAGTTCGGGTTGTTTTTCAATATTCCCGCCATCGTGGTGGTGATCGGCGGTTCAGTCGCCACGGTGTTTGTGCATTTCAGCCTCAGCCAGGTGTTCGGCATCGTGGGGGTGCTCAAGAAGACGCTCTTCAACCGAATGCCGGGTGAACAGGAACTGATTCAGAAACTGGTCGACTACTCGGCCATCAACCGCCGCGACGGCGCGTTGGCGCTGGAGCAGCAACTGGGGTCGGCGGGCGAACCGTTCCTGGTCAAGAGTCTCCAGATGGTCATCGACGGTCAGAGCGAGCAGGCCATTCAGCATCAACTCGCCTCGGAGATCACGCACCTGGAGGAGCGCCACAGCGACGGGAAGAAGATCATGGATTTTCTCGGCGCGTCGTGCCCGGCCCTGGGCATGGTGGGCACGCTGATCGGGCTGGTGCAGATGTTCAGTCACATGGACGATCCCAAGAGTATCGGCGCGGGCATGGCGGCGGCGCTGGTGTGCACGTTTTACGGCGCGTGGTTCGCCAACCTGTTTTTCCTTCCGATGGGCGGAAAGCTGGGCATGCGGTCCAAGAAGGAACGGCTCATTCGCGAGATGATCCTGGAGGGCGTGCTGGGGATCGTGCGCGGGGACAGTCCCACCACCGTCCGCGAGCGGATGCAGGCGTTCCTGTCGTCCCGGCATCGCGAGCAGCTCAAACCGCGGGTATGACGGCGGTCCCATGTTCCGACACGCCAGAAAACACGGTGACGGGGAAGGCGGTGGGCACAGCGTCGGGCTGTGGTACGTCTCCTTCGCGGACATGATCACGCTGCTGCTGGCGTTTTTCGTCATGCTGAGCACGTTCTCGTCGTACGACCACGAAGCCCGGACCAAGTTCGCTGGCGCCTGCCATTACGTGGTCACCAACAGCCTTTTCACGGCCACGGAAAAACCGCGCCCGTCGTTCGCGCAGGTCATCACCCCGATGGTCGATTTCACGAAGGACGGAAGCGAAAAACCCACCACGCCCAGCGACGAGGACGTGCAGTTCCCCCTGCGGCGCGACGTTCCGCCCGACGACCGCGCGTTCTTCGAGCAGAAAGTGCTCACGCTACAGGCCAAACGGCTTTGGAACCGCGACGGAACATTCACCGAGGAAGGCCTGCAACAACTCGCCCGGCTGGGCGAGTATGTCCGGCAGGACCCCTGCGCGGTGCTCATCGCGTACCCGCCCAACGGGGAATCGGGCGAGGCGTTCATCGGGGCCTCCTACCGTGTCGAACGCGCCCATGCCGTGTTGAAACACCTGGCCGAGGTGGAGCAAATCCCGGCCACGCACCTGGGCATGTATCAACCGACGGCCTCCCAGAGCAATCCGCATGCGGGCGAACCCGTCATCGAAATCACCCTGCGAAACGGGGGGATTTTTCGATGAGCGAAGAAGGCGGCGGCGAAAATGTCCCCATCTGGATTATCTCCTTCGCGGACATGATCACGCTGCTGCTGGCGTTTTTCGTCATGTTGCAGGCGCTCTCCAGCAGCCAGGACATGATCTACCGGGGACGCGAAGCCAGCGAAAGTTTCCGCCGGACCATCCAGGGCCTGGGAATCCCCGACCTGCTCTGGGGAAAGGAGTTCGCGAAGTTCGACCAGTTGAAACCGGTGTACTACGCGGACCCCGACCCGATCCCGGACCCGGCCGACAAACGTCGTATCCTGGGCGACGAGGCGATCCGGGCGGCCTACGCGGACATGGAAAAAGCGATGACCGTCCAGTCAACCCGCCTGACGGAAGTGACGATAAGTAAGAAGATGGTGTTGTCGGCGTTTGAACCCGGTTCGGCCACGTTGACGCGCGAGGGGCGCGAGGCGGTGGAGTCGTACGTTCGCGCGGCGCGGGACACGCGGTATAACCGTTCCACGCGCGTGTACGTGATCGGCGTGGTGGCCGAGTCGGAAGGGTTGTCGGCCTCGAAGGCGTGGGGATTGGCGTCGCGCCGGGCGGCGGTGGTGGAGCAGGCGCTCGAACCGCTGACGGTGGAGATGCAGCGCCAGGGGCGTTGGCAGGTCTGTTCGTACGGAAACGTGGAGGCGACGCGTTGGCGCGAGGTGTACGGCGCGGACGTGGAGAAGGCCCAGGTGTTGTTGGCGGTAACGGAGGCGCAGCGCGATGGCGAGTGACGCGAAACATTCCGGCGAGCCCGCGGCCAGGACGGGCAAACCCCCGGCCAATGCGGGCAAGGTCTCGCGGGCCAACACCGTCGTGGCGCCGTCCAGAACGATGGTGCTGGGCGGGCTGGTGGTGGCGACGCTTGTGGTCGGAACGGTGGGCGGGTTGATGGTGGCCAAATGGGCCGGCGGACCCCGACCCGCCTCGGCGGCGACACCGGATGGACACGCCAGCGGACCCGAACACGCCCTGGCGAACCAGCCCCCTCCGAGCACGATTGAGGACAAGTACGCCTACGTCGAACTTGAACCGGTCATCGTCAACCTCGACGAGCACCGCCTGATGCGCTACGTCCGCGCGATCGTCATTCTCGAACTGGACGCCACCAACAAACGGCAGGTCCAGCAGACGATCGAACTGGTCGAACGGAGAAAACTCGTGCTCCGCAACCGTCTGACGCTGTTCCTGGCCGGGCGAACGCCCGAGGAAGTCCGCGGTGACAAAGCGTTGCGACACCTCGAACGGAAAATCCTCGACGACTTCAACCGCGAACTCTGGCCCGACCAGAAAGGAAATATCCACGACGTGATGTTCAAGGAGTTTGCGGTGCAATAACGGGGTGTCCACGGTTTTTTACCACGGAGACACAGAGAACCACAGAGGGGACCTGTCGAATAGCAGGGCAATCGCATCT
>Ga0123353_10002998_pt1 | contig 21134 bp, 18 predicted proteins | sample TergutLab28metaG_3_FD_92763 | JGI IMG/M metagenome (GOLD analysis project Ga0123353, IMG submission 92763) | Labiotermes labralis P3 segment gut microbial communities from Petit-Saut dam, French Guiana - Lab288 P3 | ecosystem: Host-associated > Arthropoda: Insects > Digestive system > Gut ... | reverse complement strand
GACGCATCTTGCGTTTCTTACGTAATTTTCGTTTAACCATTTTATGCAAACCACCAGATTTCACGCATTGTACGATGTTTCACCAATGCGCACAATATCAATCCGAAACAGGAATAGAGCCTTGGTATTTATTCCGAAGTGTCGGCGCAAAGTATTATATACGACCTTGCGTTCGAAACTTGGTGAGATTTTCCATCGGCTTGCCGCGCAACGAGAGTCGGAAATTCTCGAAGGACATTGTTGTTCGGACCACATTCCCATGTTGGTGCGCATCCCTCCGAGACATTCGGTTGCTATGGTGGTCGGATACATCAAGGGGAAAAGTGCCATCATGATCGCGAGGGAGTGTTTGGGACGGGAGAGAAATTTTACCGGCTATGCGTTTTGGGCACGGGGATATTTTGTTTCGACGGTAGGGGCCGATGAGGCGACGATCCGTCAATACGTCCGGAACCAGGAAAGTGAAGACCGGAGAAATGATCAACCGCGTTTGTTTAAGTAAATGAGTAAACGTTAATAACGAAGCATACCGCTTTGAGCGGTTCACAACGCATACCTCCGGTTTGACCGGAGGTATGCTGATTTACGTATCTCATGAATGACAACAACTGTTTTCGTAGGTATCGCAAAACGTGGAGTCAGACGTTATTGCAGTGCAAGAGAATAGAAATATACTGTATTTTACGACACTTTACGATTTGTTGCGACGTTTGACGCTGTAAAACAAGTCGTGTGTTTCGTTTCACTTCGTAAAATGCCGTATATTTCGAGTTATTACAACGTAATATAATCTGCGACACGGCGGTCGCAGAATGTTCGATATCCAATCCAGCGGCGTTCGTAGAATGCCCGCTAAGCCTTCAAAACCTTCGCTGAGGCGGGTAAATATTCAAGGCCGTGGCTAACCCGACCAAATACCCATACCCAACAGCCTTGCACAAAAACGCTCGTAACATTGCGGCGAAATTTTACAATCAAATCCGAGCTCGACCAAATTCTCAACCCGCCTGCAACCTCGCAACAGGAGCGAAAATAACGGCCTTTGCGGGCATTTTGGCGGCGGTCGTAAAATGCCCGGCAACCTTCAAAACCCGCTAATGTAGCTGATAAATATTCAAGGCTGCGACCAACCCGATCAACATACCCAACCCTGCGACCATGCAAAAAATGCCAGCTATTTTGCGGCGATATTTTGCAACCAACGGTAAAGTACCAGCCCAACCACAACCTCGCAATAGACGCGAAAATAGCAGCCTTTGCGGGCATTTTAGTAACGTTCAAGACATAACTATTGCCATTGAAAAGCAATACCGACGCCGGTCACCGAAAACGGCGACGCTATGGATAACTCTCGGCAGCAAGCGGTCCTGAAAACAAAAGCCGTTACTGCCTGGATCAGTAGAAAACACACACCTCATTATCCGCCGACCGTCGGCTGGCTTGTTTTGCACCTTGCCCATGACAACTCGAACAACATGAAAAACCTCATTGAACTTTCAAGATAGCTACCATTGTGTTTCTTGTCAATAACGGCCAAATCTTTATCGTACACTGCGACTTCATGCACATGATCCAAGTATCGAACCAAGTGCCAACCTCGCGTCTGGCGCGAAACTTGACCAGCCGTTCTGCATGTTGAAACCGTTTTGGGCAGAGGGTATTGCATTGCTTGCTGTCTTACTCGACCAACCCAACCTTGCCCGAAGTTTCATGGCGGCGGATCATATTGGTCACGGATATTGGTATTGTGACGAGTACCTCCACCTCAACAACTCCTTTCACCAATGAATTTTGATAAACAATCAATTTGACATTTGACGATTGATCAAAATTTTTTCAACCCGACACCCGACCACTGCCGCGATGATAGACAACGGCATACTTATTCATTTTGCAATACTTCGGGGGACGATTGTTTAATTTTGGCATAGTGCACACCTCCTTCAGTGAAAAACCCATACAGTATGGGTTTTCCGGCAAGCACTATAGCTAAAACTGAGAAACTAATAATCGCCGCAAAGCGTTATATTTCAAGTCTTTATAAAAATCGGGGCGACAGGATTTGAACCTGCGACCTTCTGACCCCCAGTCAGACACGCTAAACCAGGCTGCGCCACGCCCCGATCATGTCAAAGAATCAAGTTTCATCAATATAATCTCTCTTCTGTTTTTTTGCAACCCATCCAGACTCCATTGCAATGGCCAAGATCACGGGAAATAATCAACGCAAAAATCATATCCAGAAAATCCGTGCCTCTCACCCTACAGACATTCCGATTTGGTATGTATCACCTCTTTCTGAAAATTGGCTGTCTAATCTGTAATCACCTGAAACAGGATGTAACCCATTGAAAACGTCAGAAGTTATGGCATATTTTTGTTTCTTGGCTGAAATATCATTTTCACCTGTTTTCGGCTCATTTTCGCCCGTTACCGACACTTCGCGAAGGCGACATTACGCGACAACTCGCTGCTCCGTTCCCTGGTTGAAACCCTCGTCTGCATCAATCCGGTTTCGGAATAGAGCCAAAACTTTACTACTCCAGACAAACTCCTGATACGCTCTAACCACTCATCACTATTTTACGTATCACCTCGTCGGTGGGGATATTTTCCGCCTGGCCTTCAAAGTTGAGGATAATCCGGTGACGGAGGACCATCGGGGCGACGAGCCTCAAATCTTCCCGGGCAACATTGAACCGACCGTCGAGAATGGCGTTGATCTTGGCGGCAAGAAGAAGCGACTGGGCCCCACGCGGACTGGCCCCGAACCGGACGTACTTCCGCACAAACGCGGTCGCCTGCGGCGTGTCGGGGTGCGTGCCCATGACAAGATCGACGGCGAACCGGCAGATTTCGTCGGCAACAGGAATTTCACGGGCAAGTTGTCCCATTTCAAGAACGCGCATGGACGGGAAGGTCGATTCCACCCGTGGTTGAGCCGTCGTGGTTGTGCGGTCGAGGATGCCCATCATTTCATCGGCGGTCGGGAACGGGACAAGAATTTTGCAGAAAAAACGGTCGAGCTGCGCTTCCGGGAGCGGGTAGGTTCCTTCCATTTCAAGCGGATTTTGTGTCGCGAGCACGAAAAACAGTCCGGCGAGCTTGTGGGTTGTGCCGCCGACGGTGACGGAGTGTTCCTGCATCGCTTCAAGCAGGGCGGCCTGCGTTTTCGGCGTGGCACGGTTGATTTCATCGGCCAAAACAATGTTCCCGAAGATCGGGCCGGGCTGGAACTCGAAGCGTTTGGTGCCGTCGGAATGTTCGCCCATGATGTTCGTGCCGGTCAGGTCGGCGGGCATGAGGTCGGGCGTGAACTGGATGCGGGAAAACTTTCCTTCGACGGCCTCGGCCAGCGTCCGCACAAGCAGCGTTTTGCCGAGTCCCGGCACGCCTTCGAGCAGGACGTGCCCCCCGGCGAGCATCGCGATGACCGTCCCGCGAACGACCTCACCCTGACCGACCAGCACGCGACCGATCTCCGTTTCCAGCTTGCGAACGTCCTCGCAAAATTGCGACAGTTTGGTTTTGAGTTCTGTTTCTGTGTGTTGATTGAATTCGTTCATTTTTTTATACTTCCAAGTTAAGGTGGTTTAGGGTGATCACGCCGTGATCGCCGAATCTGCGGCTTGAGGTACTATAGTGATGACAAAAAAATGCTGAACAATATGGTCAAAGTCAGGCATCCAAAACTGTAGAGCAGTCCCGGCCAAATCCGGCGTTTTCGCTTCGGGTAAACCGGTAAAATCTCCTTTTCCAAAATCATGCGGTCTTGTTCATTGGCGATTGCCGTTTTGGGAATAAACACAAACATGTTCTGCGCGACCCAAAAAAGATAGCACCAGTGAAGGATTTCAACTCCGTAAGACTGATCTTTCTTATATTTCCACAAATTGCCTTCATTAGTTTGAAATTCCGTCACCTGATTTCGGCTGATTGTTGATTGGCGTTTCTGGAAATATATGTGGCCTGCTTTGTTGTGATATGCACGCCAATAACAAACAAAAATGAATACTACCAATAAGAATATTCCCAAAGAACCGATGAGAATCAGTCCGTTAATCAGTACGTTAAAATAACCGCTTACATCGACTAAGTCGGCAGGAGCCATAATAATGTACTTCAATAAAAGCAGAGCGACGAGAATAATTGCGAGAAAAAACCACCAGGTTTCCCAAAACATATTTCGTAAAGAAACTCGGAAATACTCTTTCGGCATCAGCGCAAACGGCAACGTCGTGATCGTGACTTCGGGTGGCTCTTGCGGCGTTGCGTGATCGGCGGATTCGTTCGGGGCACTCATGATTTATAGACCTCATCTCAATGTTAAATGACAGCATTGATTAGCTGGCGGGATACTGCCAGTATAAGTGAAACAACCCGGGGAAACAAGCAATTGTGCCCTGCTTGGGGGTATTCCGTAAACTTCTTCCATGAAAAAAACCGTTGTGGCATTGCTGAAAGTTTGGAGTTGAGATAGGATTGTCGGATGGACTCAAGCTGTCCCCATTGTCTCACAGAATTGTAGAGTCGCAGAATTGCAGAGTCACGGGGACACCGAGGAGAAAAGTCTTTGTTTTCAAGAGGAAATCCCATGCAGATTTTTTGGGGAAACATTCAGGAATCCGAAATTTCCACGTTCGCCGGGACTCTTATTTTGCCAGACTACATGTCGCATCTTCAACTTGTTCCGTTTCGGTTCGCGAGTCAACCGCCGGACCGGAACAGCGACCAAAGTCTTGTTCTGACCTACACTGCTCCCGGACGAATCGAGGAATTCGAGCTTGAAGGGAAAGACCACGCGATTGATCTTCTCTGTTACACATGTACCGAATTGAAACGAGAACAAATCAAGCCTCCTGAGAAAGGGGCTCTTTGGAGTTGGCCTTCCGCTTATCATCATGAACTGTTCGGAAATCAGGATCAGGAGACGGAAAACGCGGAAAAAATTGAAAACAATGACAAAAATAAGATAATGCGTGTTTTTTTTGAGCCGGTGGAGCCTGTCTTGGGGGTCAGTTCACCGGTTCCGATTCCTCCGGAAAAGGCTCATTTGAGTATTTCCCGAAAAGAGCTGTTTTTTCATCGCGAGGTCATTATTGCTTATTTTTGTTCAAGAATTGCATCTCTCGGTGTTTCTCTCAAGGCTGATGATGTTCAATTATCATTAACTCCTTTGGGTTTCTTGTGTTCCAGCTCGACCATCTGTTGGGAATGGGGACCGGAACCGGATCGGATTTTTCATGATATTGTCCATTTTGCCGATCTCGGACATTGGCTGAAAATGTTCCAAAAGTTGATCTCGCCGGTTTTGGGCTCTTTTGAAACCTCGATTTCAGAAAACGGACTTTCGATCCGTATTATTGACAGGTGACACTTTTTTCTAAAATTTTCGCGTGTCTTTTGGAAGGAAAAACAGATATTTTCCTGAGATTGGAGATATTTTTCTGAGATAAGGGTATAATACAGGGAAATCAGCCAAAATACAATGAATTATGTGCGGATTACATTTCTCACCAAATTTCCCTCAATTTCCTCAACAACGTCTCCTGCCCCGACAGGCCGGTGGGACTCTCGTTGTCTTGTTTTTTCCCGTTTTTCTCCTTTTTTTTCTTGTTGTTCTTCTTGATTTCCGGGAGTCTCAAGCTCAGGAACCGAACACAACTGCTCAAGACCCACGAACGGTTCGTCTGGCAAAGGTTCAAACAGCATGGGGAAACTTCGCGCCCGGAAGTGGGGCTTATCGCCGAACCGTCACGCGAACTTATGAACAAAATTCCACGTTGACCAATGTGACCGACACCAAATACACCCTGGAGTCGGTCGAAGACAACCGGTTTGCCTTGAGATTGGAAAATGCCGTCAACATCGGAGGTCAGAATTTTACGCCGGACCCTCAATTGATTTATTATGATTTCTACCAACAACGATTGGGGGACGCTTTTACCGTAACCGTGTTGAAACCGGAAGTCCTTTCGATTCAACGAAAACAGGTGACTTGTCAGGTTTGCAAATACACCCAAAAGACCGAGGACTGGGTTCAGGAGACAACCCTTTGGTATTCCTCTCTGGTGATGCCGTATATCCTCAAAAAAGAATTGGTCAGGAAATCGGTCGCCGATGGAACGATATTGAGCCGAAGTACGACCACGGTGACGGAAACATCGGCACTTCGGGTATTTGGACGGTTACTGGCGAACTATCAGATTCTGAACATCAAAATCAGTGGGACCAACCGCATTGAAACCAAAGGCAATTATTCCGACAATGTGCCCGGAGGACTGCTCAGTGAGGTTTCCGTGGAAACCAACGCAAGTAATCGGGTGGTCAGTCGAACCGAAACAACATTGCTCAATTACTGTATTTTTACGCGCGATGCTCCGCTCAAGGTCCCCTTTTTTGCTCCTTCGGGTGATTTGAGTTCAAGCAATTGAGCTTTCTTTCTCCGGTCCGTTCCTTCTTTCTCCGAGCCGTTCCTTTACATAAAGTGTTTTTGAACGTAAACTTATCTCTATCAGTAACCATTCACACACTTTTCACCACAAAGAACACGAAGGACCACGAAGACAGACTATAGGCTTTAGTGTTTTTCTACAGTCTACAAAAAACTTCGTGTTTCTTCGTGGTGAGTAATAAAACCGTGAACGATTATCTTTATCATTTACCAGTCGTTTTTGATTGAAAAAGGAACGCTTCCATGCTGAAAGTTGTTTTACCGGATGGGTCTGTTCGTGAATATGCACACTCTGTACGACCAATTGATATTGCCGCGGAAATCGGTGCCGGGTTGGCCAAGGCAACGTTGGGGGCCGTCATTGACGGAAACGTGTCCGGAGCCGACACGTCGCTTCCGGAATCGGGCGAGGTGTCCCTTCGTTTGCTCACGAAAAAAGATGCCGAGGCCCTCAACATCATGCGGCATTCGGCGGCGCATCTCATGGCCCGAGCTGTCATGAGGCTCTACAAAAACGTCCAACTTGCCTTCGGGCCGACGGTTGACAATGGTTTTTATTATGATTTCTGGACGGAGACACCTCTTTCCGAAGAAGATTTTCCGAAAATCGAAGCGGAAATGAAAGCTCTGATCAAAGCGGACGAAGAATTTGAGCGAATCGAGCTTCCGAAAGACGAGGCGGTCAAACTTTGCCGGGAAATGGGGCAAACGCTCAAGGTCGAACACCTCAGTGACGGCCTTGGGGAAGAGAATATTGTCTCGTTTTATCGTCAGGGAGAGTTTCTTGACCTCTGTCGCGGGCCGCATCTTCCCAGTCCGAAAGCAATTGGAGCGTTTAAGCTCCTTTCCATTGCCGGGGCGTATTGGAAAGGGGACGCGAGTCGACAACAGTTGCAACGTCTCTATGCGACGGCGTTTTTCGACAAAAAGGAACTCGACGACTACCTGTTCCAGCTTGAAGAGGCGAAAAAAAGGGACCACCGTGTTCTCGGCAAGCGACACGAACTGTTTTTGATCGACCAAAAAGTCGGGCAGGGCTTGATTTTATGGCTTCCGAAGGGGGCGATGTTGCGACGTCAGCTCGAAAACTTCATTTACGGCGAGCTGATCAAACGGGGATACACGCCTGTCAACACCCCTCCGATTGGAAAGGTCGAACTTTATCAAATCTCCGGACATTATCCCTATTACGCCGACAGCCAGTTTCCGCCGATTGAAATGCAGGATGGCGACCAGTTTCTGCTTCGTCCGATGAACTGCCCGCACCATGTCGTGATTTACCAGTCGAAGCCGCGAAGTTACCGTGATCTGCCGGTACGAATCGCGGAATTCGGCACGGTGCACCGTTTCGAGCAATCGGGCGAGCTGAACGGCATGACCCGTGTTCGCGGTTTCACGCAAGATGACGCCCATATTTTCTGCACCGAGGAACAAGTGGAAGAGGAGTTCCGCGATTGCCTTGAAATGACGCAAATGGTGCTCAAGACAATGGGTTTCGACGATTACAAGGTTCGCCTCAGTTTCCGCGATTGGGAAAGCGACAAATACGTCGGCAATCCGGAAAATTGGCGAAAAGCCCAGGCGGCACTTGAAAATGTCTGCAAAAATCTGGACCTCCCCAGCCTCGAAATCGCCGAAGGAGAAGCTGCGTTTTATGGTCCCAAGGCCGATTTTATCGTCAAGGACTGTCTTGGTCGTCAGTGGCAATTGGGGACGGTGCAATTGGATTACAACCTTCCGTCGGCGGAGCGGTTCGACCTCGAATACATCGGTGCCGACAACAAGCCCCACAAACCGGTGATGATTCACCGTGCCCCGTTTGGGTCGTTCGAGCGGTTTACCGGCATTTTGATTGAGCATTTCGCGGCGGCATTTCCGCTCTGGCTTGCCCCGGAACAGGTCCGCGTCCTAACCGTCAGCGAAAAATACGACGATTACGCCAAGAAAGTGGTGCAACGACTCCTCGACGCCGGCATTCGCGCCACCGGTAATTATGACGCCGAAAAAATCGGCGCGAAAATCCGTGAAGGCAGGCTTGACCTCGTGCCATATTTGTGTGTCGTGGGTGCAAAGGAAGAAGAAAACGGCACCGTCGCCCTCCGCAGCCGCAAAGAAGGGGAGCTCGGCGAGATTCCGCTTGATGAGGTGATCCGAAGGTTGGATGAGGAAGTGAAAACACGGGCGTTGTAAAACGACGTTTTTTAACAGGATTTACAGAATAGACAGGAGGATAAGAGAGAGCCTTTGAATGATGATAAAAAACAAAGTATTACACAAGAGGGACGGTTGACCCTTGTTGAACTGTTCTTTTTCTTGGTGAATATCGGAATCATAATGGGAATTACTTTGCCAGCATTTCGAGTGGCTTATGAGCGTTATGGACTAATCGTTGGTATCATATCGGGAACAATCGCCTTTGCCATCTCTATTGCTTTTCTCGTTGTTACATATTGGGTATTAGGCAAGATCGGAGACATTTTAGCACCAGGAAGTCCCGAATATTGCGAGTTGAGAAAATGTCGTCTTTACAACGATTGTTACTATGTACGTTTAGGAACAGTCAAAATACGGGTGGGAAAAAACGAATACGATCGATCAATTCTGTACTACAAATGTCGTTGCGGAAAAGAATATCTCAACCACCATAGATTTTTTGCTAAAGTCAATGAAGACGGCAGTTTGGAGCCATACAAATACTGCAATGGCTTTGCGTGGTATAATGATAAAAGAATCGATACAAAAATATGTAATTATGCAATCCCGATGGACATATTACAACAACTACGTGACGAAAGTACAGACAGCTCGTTTGTGTTCCGTGACAAATATAACTGTCTTGAACTTTGTGTCCATTGCGACTTGGTCAAAAATCGCTTGATTTGATCCCTTATCTTTGTGTCGTGGGTGCAAAAGGAGAAGAAATCCAATTCAGAGCATCGACAATCTGTCTTTTTATTCCGGTTTCTCCGTTTTTTTATTCGATTTCATCTTCGTATTTGACTTTGAAGATCATCCGGAGAAACGTGTCGATGTCGGCGCAGCGTTTTTGGGGGTCTCCCTCGATACAAAAATGAATGGCGTTGGCGAGCGTTTTGTTAATGGCCGGACGGTAGTCGGTGATCGGCGTCGGGGGCTGGTCGTGGGTCATGGCGGCCAAACCGTCGTTTCCGCGCGGCCAGGGGAGCTGTCGGGTACAGAGTTCGTAAATCGTGACCCCAAAGGAAAAAATGTCGAGCTGATGATTGGTCGGACGCCGTCGGACAAGTTCCGGGGCCATGTAATTCGGGGTTCCCGTCCGATTTCCAGGATTGGTGAACGGCGGTGCATTCGGCACGCTCAGCCCGAAGTCCGTCAGCTTCAACACGGTTCCGTCCCCGGTAAATAAAAGATTACGGGGACAAATATCACGGTGAATGAATCCTTTTTTGTGGACTTCCCGGACAGCTTCCGCAACCTGACGGATATAGAAAATGCGGGCACCCGCCATGAGGTCTTGTTTGTGAAGCAGGACGTTGTTGAGTCCCGTTCCTTCGAGATACTCCATGACAAGATACGGACAATTGTCGGTTGTGATCCCGTGGTCCAGAGTTCTGACGATATATTGGTGGTCGAACTGGACGGCGATTTCCCCTTCACTGGGTTTCTTGACCCCTTTGAAACGTGCTTCAAAAGTCCCTGTTTTCTTTTTGTCCAGAATTTTCAGCGCCACAAGCTCTCCTGTTTCCCGATCCCGGGCCTTGTAAACCTGGGACATGGTCCCGGAAACCGCCGACTGCAAGAGTTCGTAGCGCGACATGTAGTCCAATTTTCCCTTGCCGAAGAATTTGGATAAAAAACCCATAAAAATCCCTCAAAATCCCATAAAGAAAAGCTGAATCGAACAGAAAAGAAAGAATTTTGCTTAAAAAATCATGTTTTTCCTTGTCAATTGTATACCGGATTGTCTCTCTTTACAACTTCACCGGGAAACGTTAGCATAAAAGAATACAGTAGTACCGTATAAGTCCACTCTATTTGACAAACCTTCCCCCGCAAGAAGAGGAAAACGATCATGACCATTCCGATGGAGTTGTCACGAATCATTATCAGCGAAATCAATAATCAACAGGTGATTTATCTTCGCGAAATTGGGGGGACCAGGGAATTCTTTATCGTGATCGGAATTTTCGAAGCGACGTGCATTGATCACAAGGTCAAGGATATTCCGACGCAACGACCGTTGACTCACGATCTGCTTTGTGGAATTTGTCAGGCGACCGGACTTGAGCTTCTTGACGTAACGATCACCCGGCTCGAGGAACAGACCTTCTACGCCGTTCTCCGGATTCGTCGCGGAGAAGAAATTTTTGTCATCGATGCCCGACCCTCGGACGCAATTGCGGTCGCCATGACTCACGAACCGCAATTGCCGATCTTCGTCGAAGAAGAGGTTCTCACCAAAACGTCTCAAGCCCCACAGTAAACAGGACTTCGGATTTCCCGTGATTTTTGGGAAAAGTTGATCCTGAATATATGAATGGATGCGAGACTAAAATTTGAGCCGCTTTTAGCGTTGCCTGCTGCGCCGACATTACGTTGAAATACACAAAATAGCAAACATTTTTACTGTCGGCGATGCAGGCGATTCACCGAACAAGCTCAATTTTTATTTGCGGACCCATAATCGGTTATCGATAATAAGAAGCCAGCGATGAACTGTGACTACTGTGGTTGGCCGTGCTTCCGGACCGATTGCATGTCGGACAAGAAGACGAGCTTGAACTGCTCCGGCTGCTCGTGTAATAAGCGGAGGCGTTGGATGACGTTGTCCCGTTTCTTGTTGATTTCGTTCCGCATGTCGGACAGGTGCTCGAACTGCGACTCGACGTTGTTTTGCCGCAAGTGGGGCAATTCCCTGTCTTTTGGGTCGATGAGGAGGATGACGGCTTTATCGTTCCGTTTCGCTGTGCCGCGTTGCTGTACGACGCATAGGCACTCGAGTAACTGGAAGTTCCGTAAATACTCATAATTTATTTCCTGTTTCTACATTTTCAATCAAAAGAAAATCCGATATCCTCCTCATCGTTCTTTTCTTGGACGCTCCCCAATTTTTTTCAAGGAATTGACGTTGCAACGATTGTGTAAAATAGGTATAATACAGCGATTTTGCGGATTTCTGTGAATTTGCGGTGATTTTCATGATTTTTTAAGGAAATAAAACATGGCAACGATTGTCTTTCTTCTCTTTTGCATGGGCTCCATCGGCCTGACCGCCATTCTTGTTGACGGCAAGATTTTTCTGCCACTGAGGTTGTGGCTGGAACAAAAAGCATCGGACGCGGAAGAACGTCGTGAAACGTTGGCGGCCAAAAACAGGCAACTTTCGCGGACTTGGCCGGAATTTTTCCGTGAAATCATCACCTGTTATCAGTGCTGCGGATTTTGGAGCGGACTGTTTTGCGGCCTATTTCTCCTTGGGGCCATCCAAGTTGGAGCCATCCAGGAATTCCCGGTTTTCCAGAAAAATGAACTGGTTTCTAATGTTTTCCTTCCAGGTGTTTGCCATTCCCTGTTTTTTTGTGTTTACGGAGTCTTTTTTCTCCTGATGTGCGGGCTGGCGGGAAGTTTCCTCAACACGGTCTATCTCATGTTCGTGGAACTGATTTTCGCCAAGACGATGCTCTGTCGCCGCACCAACCCCGAGCCCCCCCATCATCACAACCACCATGAAGAGGGACATGACCACCACGATCACCATGAAGAGGGACACGGCGAGGAATAGGCCGCCTCTATCCCCCATAACGCTTAAAAATGCGTCTATAATAGTGAACTTTGTGCCTCCTTTGTGCTCCTTGTGGTAAAATATTTTAACCACAAAGTTCACAAAGATTTCACAAAGGACACAAAGAAAAATATCAATCTGTTGGCGTTTGGCAGTATACTTGGAAAATAGGCAGGTTTTACCTGGCGAAGAGGAGTTCCGCGTAGGTTGGGAGGGGCCAAATTTCATCATCGACCACTTCTTCAAGCCGGTCGACAACCGTTCGCAGTTCACCGATGACCGGAAGCAACATGTTACAGCAATAATTGGCCTGGACGGTTCCTCCTTCGTTCGGAGAATTTTCCAACGTTTTTTGCAGTTCCCGGGTTTTCGTGATCAACTGGTCGATCAGCAGGTCCAGTTCGGTCAGTTCTTCGATTTGCAACGCCGTTGTCATGGCATGGGCGATTTTGGCCTTGTATTTGAGCACCGCCGGCAGAATCATGGTTTGTGCCATTTCCAGCGCGGTCGCGGCCTCGATTTTAAGGACACGGATATAATGTTCCGCGAAAATCTCCTTGCGACTCTTGAGTTCCGTCGTGGTGAAAACGCCGTATTTTGTGAACAATGCAAGGGCCTGTTCCCCATCAAAATAAGGGATGCAGTCGGCGGTGGTCTTGATGTTCGACAAACCACGTCGAGCCGCTTCTTCATACCACTCCTGAGTATAACAGTCACCGTCGAAAATGACCGCTTTGTTTTCCCGCACGACCTCAACAAGGAGTTTCTGAATCGCCGTTTTGAAATCCTGTCCAGATTCCAATGCGGCTTCCAGCTTTGTCGCCATGAAGTCGAGGCTTTCGGCGACCATTGTATTCAGATAAGTGTTGGCGTCGGCAGGGTTGTGACTGGACCCCACGGCCCGGAACTCGAATTTGTTGCCCGTGAACGCAAAGGGACTGGTCCGATTCCTGTCGCCGCTGTGTCGCGGAATGTTCGGGACCATGGCAATGCCAAGCTGGATAGGCTCAATTGCTTTTTTACTGCTCACCGACCCGTCGGCAATATGTTCAAAGATGTCGGTCAGGGCCGCGTCCAGAAAAACACTCATAATGGGGGGCGGAGCCTCGTTTGCTCCAAGTCGGTGATCGTTCCCGGCTCCGGAAACACAGGCCCGAAGGAGTGTCCCATATTGCCGAACAGCCCGGATGACAGCGGCACAAAACACCAGAAACTGTACGTTGGCATTCGGAGTCGCCCCGGGTTCCAGAAGATTCTCCCCTTCATCCGTGACAATCGACCAGTTATTGTGTTTTCCCGACCCGTTGACTCCCGCGAATGGTTTTTCGTGCAACAGGCAGACAAACCCATGTTTTGTCGCAACCGTTTTCAGTGTCTGCATGACCAGCATCTGGTGGTCGATGGCAAGGTTCGCCGTCTCAAAAATCGGCGCAAGTTCAAACTGTGCCGGGGCTGTTTCATTATGTCTTGTTTTGACCGGGACCCCGAGGAGCATCAATTTGTACTCCACTTCCGTCATGAACGCCAAAACACGTTCGGAAATGCTGCAAAAGTAGTTATCTTCGAGTTCCTGTCCTTTGGGAGGCTTGGCCCCGAACAGTGTCCGCCCCGTCACCATCAAATCCGGACGCAACATGGCAAGTCGGCGGTCGACCAGAAAATATTCCTGCTCCGACCCGACGCCGCAATCAATTCGGGTGGCCGTTGTGTTCCCGAACAGTCGGATCATTCGTATGGCCTGCCTGTTCAGCGTTTCAATCGACCGGAGAAGCGGCGTTTTTTTGTCCAGCGAATCCCCTGTCCAACTGAAAAACAGGGTCGGCACCACCAAAGTCATCCCGTTTGGATTTTCGAGCAAAAAAGCAGGGCTTGAAGGGTCCCACGCGGTATAGCCTCGTGCTTCAAACGTCGCGCGGAGTCCGCCGGTCGGGAAACTGCTCGCGTCCGGTTCACCGCGAACCAGTTCACTGCCGCGAAACTTCGTGATCACCTGGTGGTCTCCCGCCAGAGTCAGAAAACAGTCATGTTTTTCTGCGGTTCCTCCGGTCATGGGCTGAAACCAGTGACTAAAATGCGTCGCTCCATGAGAAACCGCCCAATCGTGCATCGCCTTGGCGACGGCATCGGCTATCGTCGAGTCAAGGGAGCAACCTTTAGTGATGGTCTCCCGAAGGGATTGAAAAACAGTGTCAGGCAGGAATTCCTTCTGAACACCCTCATGAAACACGTATTTGGCGAATATCTCGGGAATCGAATTCTTACGAAAATCAATGGCCGGGTCCGATACCGGCATTGCCCCGCTAATTATCTCGATCACTTGCTGGCGAACACTGGGAGACATGGTCAATGATTCCTTAAACGTACAAAATTTTCACTAAACGGAATAAATAGGAATTGGGAATGAAGAATGAAAAAATAATTCCCAACTCCAAATTTATAATTTTCTCCAGTCTGTCATTCTAAACACGAACCACTTGTTTAACAAGGAGATAGGCCGAAGCCGTGACCGAAGTCGTGGACGGGACTCCGCGACTCTTTCAATTTTTAGGTTTTCATTGTAAAATGTTGGCTTATGCGTAACATTATCTGTTTGATGATTGACCGTTTCCACGTGGCGTTTCTCGGGGCTTACGGAAACAGCGAAATCGAAACGCCGGCTTTGAATCACTTGGCGGCGGACTCTTTTGTTGCGGACCGCTACCATGCCGACACGCCGCAACTGTCGATGCTTTACCGTTCGCTTTGGACGGGGAGTCATGCCGGAATGGAAGAGGCGTTTCTTCCCGAAAATTGGGTGGAATCGTTGTCCCGTGCCGGTTATCAGACGGTTCTGCTGACCGACGACATCGAAATCGCCTATTCCCCTTATCGCGATGGTTTCGCGCAAGTGGAACTGATTCCGGAACAAACGCCGGAACAAACGTCGGAGTTTCCCTGCGAGGAAAGGGAGCAGACGCAACTTTTCCGCTGTTTCGCCCAACTTTGTCAGGTTGCGGAACATCTTGTCGCCTTGGAAAAACCGTATTTTCTTTGGTGTCACTTTCGGGCATTTGGCGGAATCTGGGATTTTCCTCTCGCCTATCGTGAAAAATACACCGGCAGGGATGATCCTGCACCATTTTCGGAAACCGTCGTCCCTTGTTTTCATGAGAAAGACATCATCGGGGAAAAAGCCGGAGAAAAAGACACCACTGGAGAGTTCGCCGACTTGCGGCAATCGTGCTCCGCAGCCTATTCCGGGGGAATCCAACTCTTGGACGAACTGTTCGAGCCTTTTTACCTTGGCCTGAAAGAGGGGGCCTTTGGTTTGGAAACGCTTTTTCTTTTGGCAGGAGCCAGGGGGATTCCTCTTGGCGAACACGGCCAAATCGGTCTTTCCGCCGACGAAAAAGAGCCGCTTTACAGCGAATTGGTGCATCTGCCGCTGATTTTGCGATTTCCTGACGGGTTGGCCCAAACGGTTCGAAGCGACGCCTTGATGCTGCCTGCCGATCTTGGGGGGCTTGTTCTCGAATGGCTGGACCTTGCCCCCCATGAACCGAAAATTCTGCCGTTGATCCATGAAAAACTGATGAGTGAAAAACTGACTAATGAAGAGGCGTCGCAACTTCGCGATCATATTGTGATGATCGGCCCGGACGACGAATCCGCCGTGCTCACGCCGTCCTGGTTTTTGCGGGTTCCGGGACACGGGAACAACCCGGAACTTTACGTGAAGCCCGACGATCGTTGGGAAGTGAACGACGTCGCCGACCGTTGTGACGAAACCGTCCGCCAATTGACCGACCTCATTGTCCGGCGACGAAGAGAAATCGAACTCGGCCTCCTGGAAACCGACGAACCGCTTGACCCGCAACTGACGGAACGTGTTGATTGACTTTTTCCACGTTTTTCCTGTCGTCCGGTCATTCACCGAACAGTTTTTGTAATGACCAACTGTAACGGTCAACAGGTCAGGTCGATTTGAGTTGAATCAGCGTGTCACATTTCGTATAGGCGACGCCTGATTGAAAATCAAAATGTTTCAGGTTTGTCGGCTTGTCTTGAAGCCAGTCGAGAATGGCCGCGGGAAGATCGACCCCGGCCATGTGGGAAAACGGATACCCCCCTCCGAATCGTGGATTTAAATCCAGCGCGTAATATGTGCCGGTGTTCTCTTTCTCAAAGACATCACAGTCGAGATTTGCGACGTGCCGGAGCGATGTTCCGAGCGTCTCGCCGATTTTTTGCAACGAACGATTCGTGACCGTCACGGCCTTGTCCGTTTCACCGGCCCGCATGGCGAGTTTTTGTTTGGTGATGGTGGCCACATAATTTCCGGCAAGATCATTCATCACGTCAAGGCCAAATTCGAGTCCGTCGATTTTTTCCTGGATCAACACCGATTCATCAATTTGTCTTGAACTTGCGCGATGCAATATGGAGCGTTTCACCTTGAGAACGGTCAACGGATAAACGAGATTCAATTCCTCGTTGTCATGGGCGAATTCAATGGCGATGGACCCCGAACCCCAACGAGGTTTGACCACAAGCGGAAAACGAAGCCTTCCCGACCGTATCGCGGCAGTCGCCTCGTCGAATGATTTGTAGGTTTGCGGAGTTTGAATCCCGATTCGATTGAAAAAATCAAACGTTTTCCATTTGTCAAAACAGAGATCGACGACAGAGGGATCGGACACAACCGGAACGATTTCCTTTTGGATAAAACGGTCTTTTGCCGCCGCGAGAACCGGCAAATCAAGATCATTCAAAGGAATAATTGCTTGAATATCATGTTTTTGGCAAATCTCCAACAGTCGATCAACATAATCGTCATGATAAATTTCCGGCGTAATTTCGGCGACATCGGCCTCACTCATGGCGGGTGTCTGAAAATTCATGTCGGTGGCGACCACTTTTCCGGAACCCTTGAGGGCGTCGCGAAAAAACCGGATCAAGTAATTGCGACGTCCTGCACAGGAAAATAAAATATTCATGATTCTCGACTCCGATCCGAATTCGATTTCTTGACTTCAGCCGACCATTCCTCGGCCAGGATACTCTGGACATGGAGATTTTGCAATTTTCCACGAGTAAAACAATGATTTCTCAAAATGCCTTCGAATGAAAAACCGTTACGTTTGTAAACATGACGACTGCGATCATTGTTGGGCAACGTATAGAGGTAAACACGTTTCAGACCGAGTTCCTCGAAGGCAAATTCAAGAAGCAACGAAATGACATCATCGGGGATTCTTTTCCCGCGATAACTTTTGTCACCGATGGTAATGTAAAGTTGTCCCCGCAAATGGATTCGGTTGACTTCCACAAACCCGGTCATGCCGATCAATCGATCGGTGTTCTTTTCCACGATGGAAAAATGATATTTTGAAGAATCCGTCAACGTCGTATTGAACCATGCTTCCGTTTTGGCCAGGGATGTCGGCCAATCAAACGTCAGTGTTTGAATATTTTCCTGGTCATTGATCCACAGAACTCTGTCCGACAGATCTTTTCGTTCCAGGGGTCGAAGATAGATTCGTTCTCCCACCAACATAAAATACTCCCACATAAGCACAATAAAATCCTAAAGAACCGTTTAAAACCTATTATGTTTGGATAAACAGGAAATGCACCGCTATTACAACAATTTATTTTACTATTTTATCCAAATTATCCAATAGAGGTTCTGAACGGGTCTTTAAACAATATTTACTTTGTTAATCAATTTAGTTTTGTAATGTTTTTCCGTCAAATTTTTCTGATTGAAATCTTGAAGCATTTTCAAACAGACCCGGTAGTCCGCCGGTATGCCAAAAAAGGACGTTTTTTCCACGAATTCCCTTGCTTTTCAAGTATTGCGCCATGCCGTAGAAAGCCTTTCCCGTGTATGTTGGGTCGAGAATTATGGAATCTGAACGAAAAACGTCCTTGATCACGTCCACCACCTCCGGCAGAATATCACTATACCCTCTTCCGATGTAATCGTCAATGAAAAGCGGCTCGTGCTGCAAAACAACGGGATTTTCCCGGCAGTCATTTATATATTGGTCGTTTGCATATTCTTCAAGACACTCACTCAAAACTTGCAGTCCCCGTTCTTTCCGCCGGGCGATGCTGATGCCAACGATTTGTGTCAAACGGTGATGTCTTGCATTTCCAATGATAAGTCCGGCCTGGGTCGTGCCGGTTCCTGAGGCATGAAAAATATAATCGAACATCAGCTTCAGTTTTTCCGACTGTTCAAGATACTCTTCATAAGCGGCGATATAGGCCTTTGTTCCAAGCGGCGCGTGTCCTCCGCCGGGTATGAAATAAGGAGTCTTGCCCTGATCTTTCAGGAATTGCAATGTCTGACGGATGGTCTCTTCGACCCGGTCGACAGGCGTCATTTGTATTTCCGCCCCGGCGAGGTGATAAAAGATGCTGTTCCCCGACAAGGTTCCGGTATCATGCGAATTTTCAAGGACGAGAACGCATTTCATGTTGAAACGACATGCCGCGGCGGCAACGATTCGGCAGTGGTTCGATTGCATGGAGCCGTAAGTCACGAGGCAATCACATTTTTTCTCGAAGATGTCGGCAAGAAAAAACTCCATTTTTCGAGCTTTGTTTCCACCAAGGGCAAAGTCCGTGAGGTCGTCACGCTTGATGTAAAGGTTGTTTTCCGTTTCAAACCTCATCTTTTCAAGCGGCGTCGGCAGTTTCAGGAGGGAATATTTTTCATTCATCATGTTTTTTTTCCTGAACACCTTGCTGGGATTTGTGGGTATCCGAAATTTTCTGCCTGTTTTCTTCTCCCGGATAGACATTTTTCCCGAACACGGTACAGAAAATCGTTGCGAAGAAAATATAAACATCCATCAGGAAACCGATTCTCCCGACGTATTCCACGTCATAGACGATTCGTTCGTCCCAGGTTGCGTTATTGCGAACCTTGACCTGCGCATAACCGGAAATCCCCGGCTTGACGAGAAACCGTTTTTTTTGCGTTTCATTATAATCGTCATATTTGTAGGGATGATAGGGGACCGGCGGCCGGGGACCGATAAAACTCATCTCACCTTTCAGGATGTTGATCAACTGCGGCAATTCGTCGAGACTCGTTTTTCGGAGAAAATGTCCGATTTTTGTGATTCGCGGATCGTTTTCATCGGTTCTCAGACCGGTTCCCATGGTGATTGCGTTGTCGACCATGGTGCGAAACTTGTAAATGCGAAAAATTTTGCCGTTTCTTCCAAGACGTTCCTGTATGAAAAAGACCGACCCTTTGGAAGAACATTTGATCCAAACGGCAAACAACAGAAAAAGCGGCGAAAGTCCGACAATCATGAATAACGCAATCACGCGATCAAAAAACGACTTGATAAAGGGATAAAATTTTTTTGGGGGGGAAACCTTGGGGGAAATCATGTTTTTCCCCGCGTTTTCCAAAATCTGGACGAATTGGTCTCCCAAAAGGTTACGTGAAAATACAGTTTCTGCAAAGTGGCGGGCGTTTTTTCCCTGAATTTTCATCTCTTCGCGGCGATTCATCATCGCCGTCACGACATCGGCAAATGCTTCGGGGTCATTTGGGGAAACGACAATGCCGGCGTTGTGTTCCTTGATGTCGTCGGCCACCCAACCGGGATAATTACAGAGAGTCGGGATTCCTGCGGCAAGATAATCGAAAAATTTATTCGGACTCATTCCGCGATAAAACGCCGGAACGTTCAAAAAGATTAACATGCCGACATCCATCTGCGGCAAAACGCGAGCAAGTTCCTTTTTCGAAATGGGGTCTGTCCAGGTGATATAGTCATCCAATCCTTCGTCTTTGGCACGTTTCATCAGTCTTGGTTTTTGACTTCCCGTGCCGATGAAGCAAAACCGGACTCCCCGAACTTCGCGTTTTTTCAGAACGGCAACCGCATCCAACACGGCGTCAAGTCCGTTGGCCAGTCCGTGCGCCCCGGAGAAGACAAACCGGAAGTCTCCCGGTTGACCGAACCTTGGATCATGATCGACATCCTCATTTGTTTTGCCGGGAAAAAACAGATCCACGTCGCAACTGTTGGGAATCATTGCCACGCGTTCTTCCGGATACCCCGTTTCGATGATGCCGTCCTTGATGCCCGGCGAAAGTGCAATGATGACGGAAGCGGCATTGTAAGCGCGAAATTCCATTTGCTTGAGATACCATTTCAGCAACCGATTCTTGATGATTCCCATGGCGATGGGGAGTTCCGGCCAAAGATCACGAACTTCAAACACGAACGGACATCCGTGAAACTTTGCCGCCAAACGTCCGGGATCACCCACCGTCAACGGCGTTGATGTCGCAAACACAAGATCGACATTTTCAATGGTCTTGGCCGTTTTCAGCGCTTTTCCGGCAAATTTCCGGAAAAGCAGCCAACGCTGCACAAACGACATGGAAGCAGAATAAGGCTCGACGTGTTGGTAGACATCAATTCCGTCGGTTTCCCATCGAAGGATGTCTCCGATTTTGCTTTTTTTACCTTGTTCGTGACCGATTTTGCCTTGTTCGTACTCAATCTTGTTGATGCCGCAAATCATTGAGACACGATGTCCGGCCTTGACCAAACGTCGGGCCATTTCATAGCTTCGTATTCCTCCGCTCTGATCAGGAGTCTTGAAATATTGATGGATGTATATGATGTGCATCTGTTTTGATGATTGAAAAAGAGAGGATTCAGGAATTTCTACAAACGTCCATCCACCAAATTCCTATCCAATATTCCTTTGACGTCGTAAACGATGCCGTGTTCACCGACAAGGTCTGGGATGTTCAGGGCCAGGAATTCCTTGTGGGAAACGGCGAGAACAACGGCGCCGAACCGGTGGTTTTCCAGCTCTTCCAAAAGCGTCAAACCGTATTCGTGTTTCACCTCCTCGGCATCGGCCCAGGGATCATAGACGTCAACATTAATGTCG
>Ga0123353_10002997_pt1 | contig 21141 bp, 20 predicted proteins | sample TergutLab28metaG_3_FD_92763 | JGI IMG/M metagenome (GOLD analysis project Ga0123353, IMG submission 92763) | Labiotermes labralis P3 segment gut microbial communities from Petit-Saut dam, French Guiana - Lab288 P3 | ecosystem: Host-associated > Arthropoda: Insects > Digestive system > Gut ... | reverse complement strand
GCGCGAACTATTGACACGAGTCGCTCCGAACAACGTCTGGGTCGGCGAGGATTTCCGGTTCGGTAAAGAGGCACATGCCGGAGCCGAGGAGCTATCCGCATTAGGTAAAGTGCATGGATTTGAGACTCACATGTTCTCTCTTCAGAGAACAGACGGGGAGAAGATCAGTTCATCGGCAATCCGACGTGCTCTCATTTCTGGTGATGTGTGCCTCGCAAAAGAACTGCTGGGTCGATCATATAGCCTTACGGGGGAAGTCGCAAAGAGTCGTGGTATCGGTAAGCAACATGGGATACCGACCGCCAATCTCAAAGACCCGGTGGGATTTCGGATCATCGGCGACGGCGTCTACCGCGGCACGGTCACGACCCAGGATGGGCAGACGTATCGCGCGGGAATATTTGTCGGGACTCCATCGAATACTTCCGATAATAGTCGGGTCCTGGAGGCACATCTTGTTGGCTTCGATCGAGACCTCGTCGGAGAGAAGATCACCGTCACTTTCGATAATCGTCTTCGTGACGTCTTCATCGCTCAATCAGACGATCAGCTCTTCGAAACGATCGGCCAAACCGTCCACGACCTCGCAAAACCGTAATTTGCAAAATCTTAAAACTACGTTAAAATGAGGCACGCGATACAAGGGGCTGGCAAGTTTTCAAGGAGGGTGTCATGAGCGTTCCGGAACTCACTAACGAGCAACGAGTTGAATTCCTACGCAAGGCTGCACAGCAGCGCGTGAAGCGAGCCGCGTTCCGTGATGATTTGAAAGAAGGTAAGGTGACGTTAGCGGAAGCGTTGGATCGTAGCGATGATCCGGTCGTTGGTCGCCTTCATGTACGACTGCTTGTTGAGTCACTGCCACGGTGCGGCAAGGCAAAAGCTGCGAAGATCATGGATGAGATCGGGATCTCAGAGAGCCGCCGCGTGCAAGGACTGGGAGTTCGCCAGCGCGAGAAGCTTCTCGAAATGCTGGGTTAGCCATTTGTCGCGCTCAGGTAACCTCTTCGTTGTCTCAGGTCCGTCAGGAGTAGGTAAAGGCACCATCCTCCAAGAAGTGTTCGATCACATCGATGACGGTTGGTACTCCGTGTCGGTAACGACACGTGAACCACGATCCAATGAAACCGAGGGTATCGATTACTATTTTGTCGACGAAACGCAGTTCGACGACCTTGTCTGCTCTGATGGTCTTCTTGAGTGGGCACCGGTCCATTCTAAGCGCTACGGTACTCCACGCGCACCCATCGACAAGGCCATCGAAAAAGGGAACCAAGTACTTCTCGATATCGATGTCGCGGGGGCAGCTCAGATCAAGGAATCGATGCCTGAGTGCGTCATGGTCTTTATCGAGCCACCCTCGATGGAAGTGCTTGAACAGCGCCTGAGAGGTCGCGGAACCGATTCTGAAGAACAGATCGTCTCGCGCCTCAAGCAAGCGATACATGAATTATCTTTGAAGTCACGCTATAATTACACGGTTGTAAACGATAATCTATCGCAGGCGGTCGACCAGGTCCTCACCATAATCGACAACCATGCGTCAAGCTAGGAAAGTGAGATCACATGTCAGTAGCCCAACCGGAGATCGATACCCTGCTTAGCAAGGTCGACTCTAAATTCACGCTCTGTACACTGAGTTCAAAACGCGCGCGTCAGATAAACGACATGATCCACGGTGCTCGCGACCAGGCTCTCAACGTCATGGCATACAGTGAGATCTCGAAGTTGCAAAGCGCCAAACCGCTCTCCCTTTCGATGGAAGAGATCGCCAAAGGCGACGTCGCCGCCATTCTCTCGAGCGACACAGACGATGAGAGCGATCCAGATCTCGATCCTGAGACCATCGCAGAGGCTTTCGAACCGGACCAGGAACTCGTCGACGAACTGTAGCGCAACGTGAAGACACACGTTTGCCTCGTCTCATATCATGAATTAGGTCTTAAGGGCAAGAACCGCTCGACCTTCGAACGCCGTCTCGTTGACAATCTATCATTTCTTTTGGGAGAGAGATTCACGGTCCGCAAGATCCATGGACGGATTTTGGTCGATGTTGCCAAAGCAGAAGAGATCGACGAGGTCGCATATCGTATCTCTCGCGTTCCCGGAGTCGCCAATGTCATGCCATCGCTGTGTGTTGGCAGAGATCTATCCGAGATGTGCCATGTATCCTTGCGCGCGATCGAGAAGATCACACCTGCTCCGCTTACTTTCAGGGTGACCGCTAAACGCTCAAATACCGATTTCGAGATGACCAGTCAAGAGCTTAACGAGCAGATCGGAGCGTTCCTTGTGGAGCACACCGAAATGCACGTAGACCTCAAGAACCCTGATGTGAACGTGCGCGTCACCGTAATCGGTGGAAAGACCTTCATTTCGGTCATAAAGATCTCGGGTGCCGGAGGACTGCCCGTCGGCAGCAGCGGAAAGCTGATCTCGCTTCTTTCGAGTGGTTTCGATAGTCCGGTCGCTACCTGGCGGATGATCCGTCGTGGAGCGATCGGTATCGGATTGCACTTCTCAGCCGCTCCCGCAGTCAGCGATACCTCGACCAGACAGGTTCACGAGATCGGTGAAATCCTTGCTGAGACCGGTGGTCTGGCACGCATCTATTCAGTACCATTCGGTGATATCCAGCGAGAGATCGCCTCGACCATTTACCCTGATCTTCGCATCCTGCTCTATCGTCGCGTAATGTTCGCAGTAGCGCAGAGACTTGCTCAGGCAGAGAACGCAAAAGCGCTACTCACCGGTGAATCCTTGGGTCAGGTCGCATCGCAGACGATGGAGAATCTCATTGCGACCAGTGAAGGGGTCACGATCCCGATCTTTCGTCCTCTCATCGGCGACGACAAGCACGAGATCATCGAGATAGCAAAACGTATCGGAACGTACGATCTTTCTGCGCAGGCGGTCGATGATTGCTGCACGTTGTTCATGCCACGCAGTCCTGAGACGCATGTCAAGCTCGCGCGTATCCATGAGGCATGCGCCCAACTCGACATAGAGCGGTTCGTGGATGAATGCCTTGAGGTCATGGACTGGCAAGACTATCCGTGCAACCGCTACACTGCACCGAAAACCCTGATAAAATGATATATTCGCAGAACTGAATTCTGTACGCGTAGGTACTCATGCTCTGTTGAGCGTCATGCACACCCAGGAGGAGTAGGATGTCTGATCAAAAACTCGTGCTGTTGGGAGTGACCGGAGGTATCGCGGCATACAAGGCTGTTGAACTCGTGCGCCTTCTTCAATACTCAGGTCTCGAGGTCAAGGTCGTGATGACCGAGCATGCGACTGAGTTCGTAGGTCCCGCCACCTTTCGCGCTCTGAGCGGGCACGAAGTAGCGCTCGATCTTTTCGAGGATCCGGGAAAACCCATCCACCATATAAGCCTTTCAGCCGAGCCGGACTGCTTCGTTATCGCTCCAGCGACCGCCAACGTGATCGCAAAGATCGCACAAGGGGTAGCAGATGATCTGCTCACGACGACCGTACTCGCATATAAGGGGCCACTTGTCATCGCGCCTGCGATGAACGAGGCGATGCTGACCGATGTGGCCACCCAGGAGAACCTCGCGCTCCTACAGGCGAGAGGAGTGCGCATCGTCGACCCTGAGAACGGCTATCTCGCATGTGGCGACGTAGGGGCAGGGCGACTCGCGGACATTGCACTCATCTGTGAAGCAGTCGTAGCGGAGTTATCACGCTGCAAAGATCTTGAGGGCAAGCATGTCGTGGTGACCGCAGGTCCTACTCAAGAGCCGATCGATGCTGTACGTTTCATCTCGAATCACTCCAGTGGCAAGATGGGCTACGCCTTGGCACGTGAAGCAAAATCACGCGGAGCGGAGGTGACACTGATCACCGGACCGGTCGGTCTTCGCGCGCCGGAGGGAATCACGATCGTCGATGTGTCGACCGCGGTCGATATGGGTGTGGCGTTGGAACAGGCAGCAACAGATGCCGACATCATTGTCTGTGCTGCTGCGGTCAGCGACTTTCGTCCCGTAGAAGTGTCCGATCGCAAACTCAAGAAAGATAGTGCTGACGTTCAAGCGCTCGAGACGATACACCTCGTCGAGAATCCCGATCTACTTGCACGTGTCTGCGCACTGAGAGCCGCGGGCTCTTTGAAGCGTGATCCTGTGATCATAGGGTTTGCCGCTGAGACCGATGCGGTCGTCGCAAATGCACGTAAAAAGCTCGCGTCGAAGTCGGCAGATCTGATCGTCGCAAATGACATCAGTAGAGATGATATCGGCTTTGGTTCCGACTACAATGAAGTGGTCATCGCTACGCATGACGGAGAAGAGACGATCGGTGCGGCACCGAAGCAGATAATCTCACAAGAGATCTTCGACCGCCTGATCGATCATCTCTAGTCCTTGACCAGAAAGCAACTTACCCATATCCGTGCAGTATGCTAGACTGAATAACCGTCATTTGTCGGGCAGTAGCGCAGTTTGGTAGCGCACTTGACTGGGGGTCAAGTGGTCGCAGGTTCAAATCCTGTCTGCCCGACCAAATCCATGCAAATCACGTGAAAAACTTTCGATGAAATATTGAACGGTCCCGTTAATAGCAATGAATGCGACATGTAGACTGATAGTTGGGTAGGCATAATGGATCAACAATTACGCGAAGAAACGACCAGGACGATCAAGGATGCGGGAGTCGAATTCATACATTTGTGGTTCACCGACATTCTCGGTTTTCTTAAAACACTTGTACTGACCGTCGATGAGCTCGACAATGCGATGACCGAAGGCATGGGTTTTGACGGGTCTTCCATCCAAGGATTCTCGCGTACCGAGGAATCTGACATGATTGCGATCCCTGACCCTTCCACTCTCCAACTGACACGTTGGCGTAACAGCGGCGAGTTGATCGCAATTATGCATTGCAACATCGTGACACCTGATGGCGAGCCGTTCGCCGGAGATCCCCGAGAAGTCCTCAAGCGACAGCTTCGCAAAGCAGCCGAGAAGGGTTACACGTTCTATGTCGGTCCTGAGTTGGAGTATTACTATCTCAAGAACGACAAGAAGCCCAAGGTCGTCGATACCGCCGGTTATTTCGATCAGAGTGTACGTGATCTCTCTTTCGATCTGCGCGGCGAGACGGTACGCGAGTTACGCAAAGCTGGTATCCAAGTCGAATACAGCCATCATGAAGTCGGTCCTTCCCAGCATGAGATCGACCTGCGCTTCCAAGAGGCGCTCAAGATGGCGGACGCGGTCATCATGTATCGTGTGATCGTCAAAGAGGTCGCTCTGCGCAATGGCGTATATGCGACGTTCATGCCAAAGCCGATACATGGCGAGGCGGGAAATGGAATGCATGTGCACCAATCACTCTTCACCGGTGACAAAAATGCGTTCTTTGATGCGAACGCACGCTTTAACTTAAGCGATACCTGTATGTCTTACATAGCGGGTCTTCTTGAGCATGCGCCGGCATTCTCCTTGGTCACGAACCAATGGGTGAACAGCTACAAGCGTCTTGTGAGTGGATATGAAGCCCCGATCTACATCTGTTGGGCGCACCGAAATCGCAGTTCACTCGTCCGCATCCCCTTGTATAAGCCGGGTAAGGAACAATCGACGCGGATAGAGCTTCGAAGTCCCGATCCGGCATGTAGTCCCTATCTCGCGTTCGCGGTCATGCTCGCGGCAGGTCTTGACGGCATCGAGCGCGGTCTCATCCCGCCCGAGAATGTGACCAGCGACGTCCATATGATGTCCGCGAAGAAGCTCAAGTCCTCAGGCATCGAGCTCCTTCCCGGGGATTTGAACCAGGCTATCGACCGTTTCGAGGAATCGACTCTGATGCGCGAGTGCCTTGGAGATGAAGTGTTCGAATATCTTTTGCGTAATAAACGCGAGGAGTGGGATGCCTACCGGACCCGCGTCTCACGCTGGGAGATCGATCGCTACCTACCTCTTCTTTAGCTCTTTACGCTTACCTTTCATACTACTTAGTCATTCAAGGATCCGGTGACGTCAATGCCGTCTTGGTGCAACGGGGAATGGTAGAATAACCTGCATGAATACGCAAGATAATCGGACACAGGAAATCCTTACCGTACCGAACGTCATAACGATCGTACGACTGATCCTTGTGCCCGTGGCCTTCACCGTTCTTGTCGCTACCACTGAGAACAAATTGGCTTTCGTCCTATTCGCGGTCGCTGCGGCAAGTGACTTCGTCGACGGGTATATCGCACGACTGACAGGGACCGAAAGCGAGCTCGGATCGATGCTCGACCCTCTGGTCGACCGCTTACTCTTGCTCTGCGGTGTCGGCGGACTCTATCTTCTCGGCCGACTACCTCTCTGGATCGTAGTCGGACTCATCGCACGCGATGTGTACCTTCTCTACGGCTCGGCAAGACTGCGCGCTATGGGGATCGAGCGTGTGCGGATCCTGTATATCGGAAAGATCGCGACGACCGCTCTCTACATCGGTTTCTCTGGGTTGATCTTGAATTGGCCGCTTGCCCAAGGGCTGGGGTGGACCGATATTTCTTGGTTGCCCGGATTCAACGCCAAGGAGTACTGTATATGGATCTGGGTAGTCTATATAGGGTTCACTCTCTCAATGATCACCATGATCTGGTATCGTGCTATCGCGCTTGTCAAGAAACACAATCACGATTTCGAGAGTAAAACACTTCCAGATCCGATAAATATGGCGAAACGGGGAGGGGACTGACTTAATGCGAGACAAAAAGCAACAGACCATGACACGCTCTGAGCTCGACGAATTACAAGCCGAGCGACTGAGAGAGATCTGTCAGCGCGTCTATGAGAAGGTACCGGCATACACTAAGAAATTCGATGAACTGGGGATCACACCGGACGATATCTCCCATGTCGAGGATGTCATCAAGCTTCCGTTCACGGTCAAGAACGATCTGCGCGCCGCATATCCCTATGATCTTTTCGCGGTACCTATCAGTGAGATCGTGCGTGTGCACAGTTCGAGCGGTACGACCGGGCAGATCACCGTCGTGGGATATACCGCTGAAGATCTTGATATGTGGTCGTCGCTCATAGCGCGGGCACTTGATGCGGCCGGAGCGGATAAATCAGATATCATCCAGGTCAGCTTCGGTTATGGACTCTTCACGGGAGGACTTGGTGTGCATCATGGGGTCGAGCATATGGGAGCGACCGTTATCCCGGTATCCGGAGGAAACACAAAGCGACAGATACAGGTTCTTGCCGACTTCGGCGTGACCGGTTTTGCGGCGACCCCCAGTTATGCGCTCTTGGTCGCCGAGACCGCACAGAAGATGGGGGTCGACTTCGATGATCTCCCACTCCGTTTTGGCATATTCGGCGCTGAACCATGGAGCGAGAATCTGCGAACCCAGCTCGAGAATGCGTTCGGTATCGAAGCGTATGATATCTACGGGCTTTCCGAGGTACTCGGACCCGGCGTCGGATTCGAGTGCGAGCAACACGATGGGCTCCATATCAATGAAGACCACTTCATCATAGAGATACTCGACACTGAAACACTCGAACCGGTCGAAGACGGGGAGTACGGTGAAGTGGCGATCACTACACTGACCAAGCAAGGTATCCCGCTGTTGAGATATCGGACCAGAGATATCAGTCGTATCGTTCCCGGAGAATGCCCATGCGGTCGCACGACACGCCGTCTCGAACGTATTACCGGACGTAGCGATGATATGCTCATCATTCGCGGTGTCAATGTCTATCCGACCCAGATCGAACAGATCCTGCTCGACATCCCTGAGGCGGCTCCCCATTATCAGATAATCCTGACGAAAAGAGGTTCTCTCGATGATGTTGAGGTGAGAGTCGAACTCAGCGATGAGGTCGACTTCGACGAGATCAAATCTCTTGAAGCGATCACCAAAAAAGTCAGCGGTGCTATCGCGAGCGCACTAGCGGTCTCGGTCAAGGTCAAATTGGTCGAGCCGGGTAGCATCGAGAGAAGTGAGGGTAAAGCTCAACGGGTTGTCGACCTGAGAGGAGAGGGGAGTCAGGAATGAAACAGTTATCGGTCTTTTTAGAGAACTCTCCGGGAAGATTAGCGGAAGCGACTCGTATCTTGGGAGAAGCTGGGCACAACATGCATGCGCTGATGGTAGCTGACACCGAGGACTTCGGAGTCGCACGTATCATCGTTAACGACCCTGAGGGTGCGGCAACCGCGCTTAAGGACAAGGGCATCTCCGCTCAAGTGCATGATGTGTGCGCGGTCGCGATAACTGATAAACCCGGCGAGCTCGGAGAGCTCCTCGATATCATCGCCACGAGGAATTTCGACATCAGCTACTGCTATTGTTTTGTGCATCCTGTGACCGGAGGTGCAGTCAATGTGTTCCGGCTCGACAGTGCGGAATGCATTCCTTCGATCGTAGAGGCGGGTTATCGCGTTCTTGAACTTGAGGATTTGAATGCATAGAAGGGTTGTCTCGCCGGTCGCGGCGTTTCTTGTCTTCCTGATCGTACTGGGGGCGTTCCCACTCCCGTGCTTCGCGATCGTATTAGAGAACGATCTTATCGCGGGAGTTCCTTTTACTCAAAGAGGGATCCTCGCAGATCAGATGGTCGACATCGACGCTCCATCCGGTTATCTCATGACTCGTTCAGGAACAGTGCTTTGGGCACGCGCGCCTGAAGACAACCGCTCGATCGCCAGCATCACGAAAGTGATGACGGCGATCATCACTATCGAGGCAGATAGACTTGAAGAGGAAGCGGTCGTTTCGTGGGAGGCCGCAACGGTCGGAGGATCGACCGCTTCTTTTGAGCAAGGCCAGGTCTACACGGTGCGTTATCTGCTTTATGCGATGTTGATCGTCTCCGGTAATGATGCTGCGGTCACTCTGGCCGAACACATCGGCGGAGATGAAAGCACCTTTGTCGCGATGATGAACAAAAAAGCGACCGATCTCGGACTGAAGCATACCCACTTCACTAACCCGCAGGGCTTCGATGACGAGGAGCACTATAGCTGTGCGCAAGACGTAGCGACCATGGTAAGTTACGCGATGAAGCTCCCTCTCTTTAGAGAGATCGTCGGGACGCACCAATTTGATGGGATCGATGGAATCCCGCAAGAGAACACCAATCTCCTTTTGACCACGTTCGTCGGAGCAAACGGTGTGAAGACCGGCATGACCGATGCGGCGGGCAATTGTTTGGCCGGTAGTGCACTTCGTGATGAGGTCGAGATCTATAGTGTGGTCCTTGGGACCGCGAGCGAAGAGGAACGATTCCAAGAGACCAGAGACCTGCTCACGTTCGGATTCGAGCATTATGGTCGACGCCTATTGATGGAAGCAGGTACCGAACTCGGATCTGTAGAGGTTACCGATCATCTTGACACTGAGGTGCGCGTGGGATTGATCGACGATGTGACAGCGGTCTATTATGATCTGGTCGGTCCGATCGAACATACGATCGATATCGCGCCGATCTCATCGCCGGTGACAACTTCGACCGTCGTCGGTTCCATCACCTTCACTCAAAACGGTGAAGAGATCGCCTCGGAGCCGCTGGTCTCCTTTGAAGAAGTGGAAAAGCCGACGTTTTTCCAATCGATCAAGATCGCGCTTACTCGTGCTTGGCGTTGGGTGAGCGGAGGATCAAGATCAAGTATCTTACTCGATACGAGTGAATAGACATAATGCGCGATCATTTGGTCGCACAAGAAGGAGAGAACATGAGCAAAGAAGATCTGAGCCGCACTCCTCTATACGAATCACACCGCGAGTTGGGAGCCCGCATGGTCCCCTACGCTCACTATGAGATGCCCGTTCAGTATCAAGGTATCATCGACGAGCATAAAGCTACACGGAGCTCCGCGGGTATCTTCGATGTGTCTCACATGGCGCAATTCCGTGTCGCAGGAGCCGGTGCCAGAGACTTCCTTCAAGGAGTGCTCACCAACGAGATAGGCCGCATCGACGATGTCGGGTCCGCGCAATATACCCTCATGCTCAATGAGGAAGGCGGGATCCTTGACGACCTGATCGTCTACAACACCGGTTTTGAGTATCTCATCATTGCCAACGCAGCCAATCATGAGAAAGATTTCGAGTGGTTGGATGACCACAAGCCTGACGATGTCGAACTGGTCGATGAGTCAGAGCGCACTGCGCTCATCGCGCTGCAGGGACCGAGTATGATCCGTATCATGGATGAGCTGACCGATGAGGACTACGTGCTTCCTGAGCGGTTCAATCTCAATGAAGCGATCATCGATGGACGTATCCCTGTACTGGTGGCTCGGACCGGATATACCGGTGAGGACGGCGTCGAGTTGGTCACTCGCGCAGAGGATGCCAAAGATCTGTGGAACGTTCTTCTCTCATTTCCTGAAGTCACCCCGGTAGGTCTCGGGGCACGAGACACCCTTCGCCTGGAGATGGGCTACCCCCTCTATGGAGACGACATGGATGAGACTCGTGACCCGATACAAGCAAGGCTTGGCTGGGTCTGCCCAGCGGATAAGACCGACTATATCGGTGCTGATGCGGTACGCAAAGCACGTGAGGAAGGCTCCGATGAGGTGCTGGTGCACCTTCGTGTCGATGGGGGCATACCTCGAAAAGGTCAGAAGGTATTGGCCGACGGTAAGTTCATCGGGACCATCGGAAGTGGCTCTCATTCACCTACCTTCGGTTTCGGAATGGCGACCGCTTACCTACCACTCGCCTACGCGGAACCGGGCGCGATCGTACAGGTCGAGATACGCAAGAAACTTGTCGACGGGCTGGTTGTGAAACCGCCATTTAGTCTATAATCAGAGTAAATAGAAAGGATCTCTCTATGCCAAGTCCACAAGAATACCTCTTCACCAACACCCATGAATGGCTGTCCCAAAAAGACGAGTTCAGCGTCATTGGGATCACCGATTTCGCGCAAGATCAACTGGGTGAGATCGTTTATGTCGATCTTCCTGAGGTAGGGGACAGATTTAAGGCGGGACAACCATTTGGCGAGGTAGAGAGCGTAAAAAGTGTTTCCGAACTGTTGATGCCGATCGATGCGTCTATCATAGAGGTCAATGAGGAACTCAACGATGCGCCCGATCTCGTCAACAGTGATTGTTACGGTGATGGCTGGCTTGTAAAAGTCGAGTACGGAGATGTCGACCTCTCTGATCTCTTGGACAGCGACTCCTACGATACCCATTGCAGCGAGTTGTAACCAGAAGTGGACTACCTCTCGATCCAACCTGAGCAACGCACCTTGATGCTCGACGCCATCGGCGTCGCAGATTTCGATGAATTGATAGGTGAAATACCAGAGTCCATCCGTTTGGATCGCGAACTGGAGATCGGGGGTGGACTCGACGAGCTTGAGCTGAGCCGTTTTATGCGCTCTCTCGCGTCAAAGAATATCAACTGCACCCAACTGATAAGCTTTGCCGGTGCTGGCTGCTACGATCATTACATCCCCTCCTGCATCGACCACATTCTGCGCAAGCCCGAGTTCTTCACCGCGTACACTCCTTATCAACCTGAATTCAGCCAAGGCACGCTTCAAGCGATCTTTGAGTATCAGACCTCGATCTGCATACTTACCGGAATGCAGGTCGCGAATGCAAGTATGTATGATGGCGCGACAGCTCTCGCTGAAGCCGCTCTCATGACAGTGCGCGCAAGCCGCAATAAGCGGACGGAGATCTTAGCATCACAGACCCTGCATCCCCAATACCTTGAGGTGCTGGATACCTATGCGCTTTCCGGTCTTATGCAAGTGCGCGTCGTGAGCTTTGAGGATCTCGCCGAAGCGATAGACGAGAACACCGCGAGCATCCTGGTGGGATATCCGAACTTCATCGGTGCGATCGAGAATATCGCTTCTGTGATAACGAGTGCTCATGAAAAAGGTTCACTCGCGGTCGTCTGCGCAAATCCGATGATGCTTGCGCTCTTGGATAGCCCCGGCTCACTAGGCGCCGATATCGTGGTAGGGGAGGCACAGTGTTTTGGGAACCCGCAAAGCTTCGGAGGACCCGGTCTGGGTTATTTTGCGGCGACCGATAAGCTTATGCGACTGATGCCCGGACGCATTGTGGGACGCACTACCGATGTTGATGGTAAGGACGGATTCGTACTCACCCTCTCGACACGCGAGCAACATATTCGTCGTGAGAAGGCGACGAGCAATATCTGTAGCAATCATGCGCTCAACGCACTCGCAGCAGGTGCCTACCTCAGATATGTCGGTGGAGACGGGCTACTCGAGATAGCGCTGACCTGTGTCCAAAAGGCTCATCGTCTGTCCAGTGAGCTTATGTCGACCGGATTGTTCGAACCCGCGTATGAAGATGAGTACGGATACGAATTCGCGCTTACCTACCTCGGTGAGCATAAGCTCGAGAAGATCTACAATACCCTTGTCGAGCAGCGCTTTTTGCCGGGAGTACTCATCGATGATAAAACGATCCTGATCGCGGTCACCGAGAAACGGACCGAAGAGGAGATCGATGCGTTCGTCAAGGCGGTAAGACATGCTGCCTAGAGGTCGATCCGAACTGGAAGTGATGCGCCACTATCAAGAACTTGCCGATCTCAACTTCGGAGTCGATAGCGGAATGTACCCCCTCGGTTCGTGCACGATGAAGTATAATCCGCGCATCAATGAGGATATGTGTCGTCTGGACGGGTTCGCCACACTCCATCCTACTCAACCGGAGTCGACGGTCCAAGGTGCACTTCAGTTGATGTTCGAGCTTCAATCGGATCTCGCTGAGATCTCAGGATTTGAAGCGACAACTCTTCAACCTGCCGCAGGAGCGCATGGGGAATACACGGCGTTGATGGTCATTCGCGCTGCACATGTCGCTCATGGCGATGCACGTAAGGTAGTGATCATCCCTGACACTGCGCATGGCACCAATCCTGCGACGGTCACGCTCTGTGGCTATCAGGTCATCTCGATACCATCCGATGAGCGCGGGCTCGTCGAACTGAGCGAGCTCAAGGCGATGCTGAATGAAGATGTCGCTGCGTTCATGCTCACCAATCCTAACACACTGGGGCTTTTTGAGACCGATATTCTTAAGATCACTGAAGCGGTCCACGCGGTCGGCGCCTATTGTTTCTGCGACGGTGCAAATCTCAATGCACTGCTTGGGATCACACGACCCGGCGACATGGGTTTTGACGCACTGCACATCAACTTGCATAAAACATTCTCGACCCCACACGGGGGAGGAGGCCCGGGCGCCGGTCCGGTATGCGTCACCGATGAGCTTGCAGAATTCCTTCCCGGTCCCTTGGTCGGACAAGACCCTGAGGACAGGACCTACCATTTCATCACCCCGCAGAATTCGATCGGTCGTGTGAAATCTTGGTACGGCAATTTCGGTGTATTGGTCCGCGCCTATACCTACATAAGAGCGCTGGGCGCTTCCGGACTACGTCTTTCTGCAGAGCAAGCGGTGATCTCGGCGAACTATTTACGAACGCAATTGCGTGATGAGTTCAATGTGGTCCATGATCGTGCCTGCATGCATGAGTTCGTGATGAGCGGCTCACGTCAGAAGAAGGAATCCGGTGTTCGAACACTCGATATGGCAAAACGACTACTTGACTATGGATTCCATCCGCCGACCATTTACTTCCCACTCGTCGTCGAAGAGGCCATGATGATCGAGCCGACCGAGACCGAACCACTTGAGACACTTGACGCATTCGTAGACGCTATGAAGCGAATCGCTCAAGAAGCGATCGATGATCCTGAGATCCTCCACAGCGCTCCGCATGACACTCCGGTCAGGCGTCTGGATGAGGCGACCGCCTGTCGCAATATCATCGTAGCGGATCTCGATTGAACTGGATCGCAGGGTCAGAATTCTTCTACCTCTAATTGACGGATTGCTTTTTTATTCGATCATTCTTTGGGGATGAGTGTATACGATTGCTTTCCCTCCACGGACATAGCCCGCAAGTGTGATATTGAGTTCTTCCGCGATCTCGGCAGCAAGGTCGGTCGCAGCTGAGCGGGATGCGACGATCGGGACGCGACTCTTCGCCGCTTTTACGATCATCTCATAGGACACCCTACCGCTTGAAAGCAGTAACGCGTTTGCGGTGTCGATACCCTCGAGCCAAGCATGCCCGAGCAGCTTATCAACAGCGTTATGACGACCGATATCCTCGCGCACAAGCACTAGATCGCCGGCGACCACCAATCCACACGAGTGGCAACCGCCTCGTTGACGATACTCGACGCTGCGCGAGGCAAGTTGCGACATCCACGCGTGCAGGTCACCAACGTCGATGATCAGATCGCTTTGGATCGGGTTTATCCCACGCGCATGTCCAAGGCTCGAGAAGGTGATGCCTTTTCCGCATCCACTCGTAATGTAGCGTGTATTGTGGATCAGATCGAGCGGGACCGTTTCCCTGCTGGTCACATATACTAACCCGCGTTTCGCGTCGATATCCAATCCTTGAAAGAGCGAGCGATCCCGGATCAACCCTTCGGCCAACAAGAACCCCACCGCCATGTCTCCGATGTCGGTCCCGGTAGCTTGGACGGTCGCGATCTCAACTCCGTTGAGGTGCACCGTGATCGGCGTTTCGCTCGGCATCTTTCGTCCGGCTTCCTGAAGCGACATCAAGCGAATCCTTTTTGAAGAGTTCTCGTTCTCATCGAGTTCGGTCTGCGTGACCTTCTCGTCTATCAACTCTGCGCGCCCGTCCTTGCGCGTCTGTTTTTGCGCTTTCGCAAAATCTGCCTGAGTATTGATATTGAAAAAGGAGGAAAGCCCCGGATCTATGCTTTCCAGATCGCTTCTCGGTATCTCCTTTACATCGAGCTCCTCGAACATCGCGACGATACGTCTTCTCCCACTTGCGAGAACACTGCGCCCGACCGGCTCAATCGCTTCTTTTCGATAGAGCGCAAGTAATGGCTCGGGCCCTTGCGGACCGATCGGGATCACTATGTCGTGATCAGCGCATTGTTTGCTCAAATACTCGACGATGTCCGCATTGATCCATGGCATGTCTGCAGCACTTGTCAATATCCACTCGTTCTCAGCATGAGCGCAAGCAGTGATAAGACCCCCAAGAGGACCTTGGTACGCTACCTCATCGGTCGTGATCAAGACATCATCCGGTAAGCGCTCGACCGGTACCTCTTCGGGGCGGTTCGTGACAATGATCGTCTGGCTTGCCAAAGGATAGACGGCCTCTACCACATGGAGGAGTAACGATTGACCACCCAGTTCCATCTGTGTTTTATCGACACCCATACGCTGGGAGCGCCCGCCGGCAAGTATTACTGCCGTGAGATTATGTAGTGCGCTGGTCGTCACTCGATGATCCCTTGAACGTATCTGATAGATGTAGCGTAATCTCTCTAGCCGACTGTTTCAAGACCTTGGTCAGCGATGATCGCGTTCAATAACGGTTCGATCACAATGTCCTCAACTCTTGGATCGCAAAAACGCCCCAGCCCCGTCTCATCGACTACTTTGAGGGTGCCGTTGCACTCGTTACATACATATACACGGCGCGAAGGATCCTCCTCCACGAAGAAATATTGTAGTTCGCGTTGCTTCTCGTTCCCGCAGCGGGCACACTTGATACGCGGGTATGGCCAGGTATAATCGCATAACGAACACCAGAGCTCACGAGAGCCTCCGTGAGCCTGACCTTCGTTGCGGATGATGCCCAATGATGCAGGACCACCACAGACAGGGCATGCCCCGATCTTTTGATCTGTTTTCTTTGGAGGTTTGATAGCTTTGGCAGCCGCAGCCGCGTGTGGTTGTATCGCGCTGACGACCGCAAGCGCCAGGGGAGGAGCCATCTCATCCTCAATGTCTATTTCACAGGATTTAGCCAGTTCATTGAAGAGCTCTTCGACCCCGATCGCAGTGATCGGATCAATTTGCTCAAGAGTGAAGTCCTGCTCGAAGAGGGGACCGGTCGCCTCGCGAAGCCCCGGATGATACTTTTCAAGAAAGGTAATGGTCGAGCGCAATCCATCGAGCAGATCGCTGTCAGCGATAGAGTCTTGAAGCGTCCACAGATTCGTGAATAACTCGATCGGCTCATCTCCCAAAACCTCGCGAAACTGTCTTATCTCATCAATACTTTTTACGCTACTCATCATCTCTCCTTGAGGACTTCGAAAAATTGCATTTACGTAATAATAATACTAGAATGGCATTGACTGGAAACAGTCACTGAGCGATAAGGCGGGACTTTCGTCCCGCCTTACCCCGGTACTTACACAAAATGCATCCCTGTAAGTACATTTTGTGTCTTACATCTCTTTCACATTCTCACCAGTAGCGAGCTCTTGATCTGCCCAGTGACCCCAATGGTACTTGGCATCTTCGGCACTGGCATAGCCATCGCCGAACATAAAGCGTGCGCTTCCGCGATACGGTTGAAAGATTCCCGCGCCCAGATAAAGGTGGATCACCATCAAGCACGCCCAACCGAAGAAGGCAAGGTCATGTCCCAGTCTTGATAGATTGAAGAGCCACTCTGGGATCCTTGGCATATCGATCCACATCAGAACACCTGTGATCATGAAAACGAAGATCAGCAGATACATGACTGCGTCAGAAATACGCTGTCCTGATTTGATGAAATCCTGCTTAGGCATATGGACCTTTTTAGGATTGAAAAGATATGGCAAGAACTTCTTCATGAACTCAAGGTCGTCAGAGGTCCATTTTGAGAAGATGTTCTTGAAGGTATGCACGAAGTTCGAAGGACGGATGATCCAACTGATGATCGGAATGGCAACGAAAATGCCTCCTAAGATACGGTGCAGGATCATCTGCCCGCGCAAGAACTCGGGGCTTACCAGGTCATGAAGGAACGGGAAGAACATGAACGCGCCACCGATACCGAGAAGCATGCCGCAGATCGCGAATACCCAATGGTTCAGGCGAGCAAGCGCATCATGACGTTTAATATATTGAGCCATTATGCATCTCTCCCTTCCTCAACGATGATTTCATCGACCACAACATCTGATGGTCTTCCATAGTCCTCGGGATATGCGTGCTTGAGCGCCTCAGCCTGTGAGAAGTGGCGTCCACCGATAAACGAAGCGATCGCAACTGCGCTGACGCCCAAAACACCGAACAAAGTGAGCGGACGAAGAAGTCTCTCGGTCGTATTCACGATGTTCTCCCGTGGGCTGATCGGCATACCATGGGCTTCCGCTCCATAGGGAAGAACCTGTACGACGTGGAGCCCACCCATCTCATTCTCACCATACACTACCGCATCAGGGCGGATCGGTTTGATCTGCGCAACGCGATCTTTCGCCATAGCGAGCATGTCATCACGCTCGCCGAACTGGAGTGCTCCGGTAGGACACGTGGTCACACATGCGGGTCTGATCCCGTTGCGGATGCGGTCTTGGCACATCCAGCACTTGTGTGCCTTCTCGTCGACCGCATTGTAATGCGGGATGTCGAAGGGACAGGCACCGGCGCAGAAGTGGCATCCGATACATTTGTCAGAATCGAGCGCCACCGCGCCTTCGGCGGTGTGCGTGTACGCATTCGCGGGACAGACCTTCGCGCAGGCTGCGTCGGTGCAGTGCTGACACGCATTGCGCCCGAAGCACCAGCCTACTTTATCACCATCATCGAGGGATTCCTCGTTGAATGTGATACGTAGCCAAGTGGTATCGCTGTTCGAAGCGGGACTCTCATAGCTTCCTGTCCAAGGCGATTGCTCGAACGGAGCGGGGAGCTGGTTCCACTGCTTACAGTTGATCTGGCATCCCTTACAACCGGTGCATTTAGAGGCATCATAATAGATTGCGCTTTCAGCCATGATGATCACCCCTTCTTCCTAATGTCGACCAGGAATGCTTTAGATTCCGGAATTCCAACATTGGCATCACCCGCATTCGGGACAAGCTCATTGGCGGTAGCGCCCTTGGCTAGACCCTTGCGGCCCCAGTGCCATGGCATACCGACTTGATGAACTGTCTTGCCGTCGATCTCGAACGGTTTGATACGTTTGGTCACAAGCGCTTGCGCCTCGATCGTTCCACGGTTGTTAAAGATCTCGAGCATATCGCCATTCTCAATGCCACGTTCCTTCGCGAGCTCTTCACTCATCTCAAGGAAGTTATGGGGCATGATCTCGGCCAGCCACGGGCTGTTACGAGTGGTCACACCGGTCTGCCAGTGCTCTACCAGACGATAGGTCGAGCAAATGAGTGGATACTCACTGGCGGTTCCGAAATTGCTTGAGTCAAGCAGCATCGCAACTGGATTGACTTGTACCGAACTGAGAGCATTGCTGACAGGAGATTCTGCCGGCTCGTAATGCTCGGGGAACGGACCGTCTGCCATTCCCGGCGAGAAGAGACGAGCGGAGAGCTCGCCGACCATGAAGAAGCCGGGGCATTTCTCCGGTGGATTGCCGGTGAACACCGGTTTTCCTTCTGCGTCCATCGCTTGTTTTCCAGTTTCGGGATCCATGACCGCAGTCTGGAAACCGAAGTCGGGAACATCGTTTCGATCCCAGTTCCCAATTTCTGGATTCCACTCGACGAGCATCCTCTCGGGATTACGTGCTTTACCAGACTCGTAGAATGTGGAAGCACGATTGTAGACAACGCGACGATTTGCCGGCCAGGCGAACGACCAATTGACATATTGGCCCAATCCGCCACTACCGCCGGCAATCGTTGAATCTTCGCCATCACGTCTACCGCAAGGTTGATCGGCGGGATTGTCGGAATCGATATTGTTGAAATAGCCTCCGTAGATCCATGCCGCGCATGCGGTCGACCCGTCGGCTGCCAAAGTAGTGAAGTTGGGCATCAACTGCTTGTCTGCCCAAGTGTATCCGTTCATGGACTTGGCCGACTCGACAGAACTGAAATGTCCTTCCTTTTCACAATAAGGCCAATGGAGATTGACGATCGGATCGGGGAATACTCCACCTTCCGTCTCATAGAGCTCCTTGACTTTAAAATGGATACGGCTCATGATCTCGCCGTCGTCCAGACAGTCTCCGGGACCGTCCACCGCTTTGTAGCGCCACTGGATCCAGCGTCCGGAATTGGTGATCGTTCCTTCTTTTTCGAGATGCGCGAGAGCGGGTAGTGCGAATACCTCAGTAGAGATATCCTCTGCCTCGGTCTTTTCACCCCACTCCATTCCGGGCTCCCAGAAGCACATGGAGTCGGTCTCCATAAGGTCGATCGCAACGAGCCAGTCAAGGTTCTTCATCGCCTGGTAGGCGAAGTTGACATTCGGTCCTCCGACGAGCGGATTTTGACCGAAGCAGAACAGACCCTTCATATCACCATTCGCCATTGACTCGAACATCGGCATATAGCCATAGTTCTTGGACTCGATCTTCGGTATCCAATCATAAGCGAAGTCGTTATCAAGCGTCGCCGCGTCTCCCCAATACTCTTTGAGTTGGGAGATGAGGAACTTCGGCTTGTTCGACCAGTATCCTGAATGGGTCGTCTCCTTGGAGTTGTAATCCTTCAAGGTCGGATGGTTGTCGGCGTTGGGAGTTGCGAGATATCCGTTGATCACGTGATACAGCAGACCCCAGTCGCAGGCACCCTGTACGTTGGACTCACCACGTAGCGCGTTGATGCCTCCACCGCACATACCGATGTTGCCGAGGAGAAGTTGGTAGATCGCTAATGCGCGGATGATCTGAGATCCATTGGTGTGCTGGGTCAGACCCATCGCGTAGAGGACGGTGCCGACTTTATCGTCAGCGCCGGTCTCAGCGATCGCTTGCGCGATGACCTCGAAATCCTCTTTGCTCATACCGGTGACCTGTGTTACGACCTCCGGAGTATAGCGAGAGAAGTGCTTCTTAAGAAGCTGGAATGCGCAATTCGGATCTTTGAGGGTCTTATCCTTCTTGACAACAGGGACCTTCGGTGTATCGAACTCGGGAACGCCGTCGGCAACTGCCCATGCAAAGGCACCTTCGGTATCCCAATCAGTAGTCATTTCGACCTGATATGACCAGCTATCCTTGTTGTATTTGCCTTGTCCATTCGCGACCTCTTCAAAACCGGAGAAGTAACCATCTTCAAAGTTAAAGTCGGGATTGATGAGGAACGGACCGGTCGTGAAGTTTTTGACGTACTCCTCGTTATAGAGATCATTTTCCAAGATGTAGTTGATCAGACCACCCAAAAATGCGACGTCAGCGCCACTGCGGATCCGGGCATAGTAGTCGGAGACCGCTGCGGTACGCGTATACCGAGGATCAGCGACGATCAGCTTGGCGCCCTTTTCACGAGCTGCCATAATGTGACGCATGCTTGCTGGATGGTTTTCGGCGGGATTACCACCGAGTACGAAAATGACATCGGCGTTCTCGAAATCAGTAAAGTTGTTCGTCATAACACCGCGCCCAAATGTGTTGCCCAGACCGGCAACAGTGGGAGCGTGTCAAAGACGGGCTTGATGCTCGAGATAGACAACACCAAGAGAACGCATCAGCTTCGAGAGGGGATGGCACTCTTCGTTGTCGAGTCCCGCTCCACCCAGTGAGCCGATGGCGGTCGTCCTGTTGACTGTCACACCATTCTCATTGGTAGTTTCAAATGTCGCGTCGCGAACAGCCTTGACGCGCTTTGCGATCTCTTCGATCGCCCAGTCCCAAGAGACATCTTTCCACTCGAGTGCGCCGGGCGCACGATAACGTGGCTTGGTGAGTCTTCTTGGGTTAGGAATCAACTCGCCAGATTCCGGATCATATACATTGATCACGTTGAACTGTGAAACGCCTTTCGAACACATTCCACCTTTATTAACGGGATGATCTGGGTCACCCTCAAAATTCGTTAACATCCCGTCTACCACCGAGCAGATCGCTCCGCAGCCAACACTGCAATAACAGCAGATCGTAGTGGTCTCGGTAGCTCCTTTGATGCGTAAGGCAGGTGTTTCATCGTCTGCTTCAGCTGCACAGCCGATGTCGGGACGTGCGAGTCCGGCAACAGAGCTTGCGGCGAAAGCGGCTCCAGAGATCTTTAAAAAATCTCGTCTAGAAACATCTCTCATTACTCACCTCTTTCTGTCGTAGTTAGAGTTTTGAAACGGGCGAGCAACGACTCCTTTCTTCTTAAGAGTTTTCCACGAGCCCATAGTGGAGAACAG
>Ga0123353_10002993_pt1 | contig 21154 bp, 17 predicted proteins | sample TergutLab28metaG_3_FD_92763 | JGI IMG/M metagenome (GOLD analysis project Ga0123353, IMG submission 92763) | Labiotermes labralis P3 segment gut microbial communities from Petit-Saut dam, French Guiana - Lab288 P3 | ecosystem: Host-associated > Arthropoda: Insects > Digestive system > Gut ... | reverse complement strand
GACTACATCCGCGCGTGGAACGCGTCGGGGCGCACCTTCACGTGGACGAAGACCCCCGATGACATCCTCGCAAAAATCCGTAAGGCTAAATCATCATGAAATCTGTATTTTACAGAACACTAGCAATAAAGTAAAACGGAGGGTTGTCATGAAAAGAATCACAATGTTTTGGGTTACAAGCCTTCTTGCCTTGCTGTGTGTTGCACAGCAGTCACTGTCAAAAGCGGACAACATGATGTTAAATGACGCGATGGCGTTGTCGAAAGCATTAGGTGTGCCGTTGACCTCAACCTCGCCACACAGGGGAGACCCATTTTTCCCGTTAGAAGGCATTGCCCATGTTAATAATATGCAGGTTGTGAAACAAAATGTCAAAAGGCAAGGCAATTTGTTTGGCGATTCCGTTGGGTTTATTGTGACCAATGGGAATGTAATCGCATTTGGAGTCCTTTGGGAACGTACTTCTTATGAGGCTGCCCATAACGCATTAATGCTTGAGCTTGTTAGCAATAATATGTCGCATCGGATGCGAGTGGAAACGTTCAACGTATGCCCTGATGACATAGGTGATTTTTGCATTATTAACACTAGATTTGACATGATCACAAGGACAAGGATGAGTGACTTTTCAAAGCTCTACTTCGTCCGTGGAGCCAAGGCGATAAGTTTACGCGGCAAAGACGGGGCGGATGTGCGACCGATTGCCAAGGCGTTGGACGAGTTGCTGAAACAACCTCCACGGCAAAAATAGTCTCCACAGAACAGAAGGTAGGGATTGACGCGGGCGCAGGGACAGATAGGGACGGCAAGGTAGGGACGGCGGTTTCGGCGAAACCGCCCTACCTTTCGGCTAGGCGGGATGCCGTCGCCCTACCAAGCGCAGGACTACCGTTTTCCCAACAGGGAAACCCGCCGCACTCCATATGGCAATGCCACCGCTATAAATGTATGTCAATATCAAGTTGAATTACTATAAAAAACGCATTGCCCAAGCAATGGCGGGTGGGTTATAATGTCCCCAATCAAAAAAAGGAGGGTTATGTTTCCAGTCGGTTATACCGCCAACCGCAGTGTGACGGTCAAAGCCAAGATAGAATTCCTAAACTACAGGGGGTCATCACGCACGCCAACGGCGTCGCGCTTAAAAAGCCCTTTCCGTTGCCGTGCAATTGGCTTTCACAACCCCCACATGAAATTCCGAATTTTCGTTAACCTTGGAGAAGTATCATGAAATTCTATGTTTGTATGTTTTTACTATTGACGTGTTCTATTCATGCTAATGATAGGCAACCCAACGTGGCCATGACGAATTCTGTTCTTTGTGAAGCGGATATTCAAGGGTTGAAGATTAAAAGCAGTTCCTTACGAGGATGGTGGTATGGTGAAAGTAAAGACAAAAATGGCTGGCCATTGGAACAACCAGGGATTCAACAAGATTCAAGTTTAAATGGCATCCGTGTTTTTATTCATTATGCAGAATTCCCCTCTGCAGAACTCACCTTACGAGGTATTCGGTATCATATAGGAAATGTAGCTAGTATATTCACCGAGGGGATGTGGGATGGTGTAGCGCAACAAAAAATAGGAGATTCTTCATGGTATGGCGTTGACGGATGGTCGGCAGGACTTTTAGTCCAGTCAAAAACAACTTGTTTATTAATTAGTTGCCATGACGGTGATGCGGCAACCCGCAAAAAGGTCTGCGAGCAGATTGCCCTGAAGATTGTCGAGAAAATCCAGAAAGGCGGGCGTGTCGTCATCCCAGACGGGAAACCGGCCGTCCCCGCAAAGACCTCGCCGTAATCAGATTTAAAGTGGAAATTATGAAAGCATCCAAGTTGTTTTGGGCTTTTCAATTGGTGGTAGTGACGTGGGGTTCGGCTGTTCATGCGATGGATGAAACCTCCACGAATGATTTCGAGCGGGTCTATCAGGCATGGGATAGGCTGATAACAGAGAAAAGGTCAATCTTGGATTCTCTTTCCACCCGGCATCCGGTGGAATCCTTTTTCACGAACGACCACTATCACGCGATGGCGGCGATGGGGGCTCAGGCGCTCCCCCTCCTGATCGGCAAAATGGAGCAGGGGAGCAAGGACCCAGACTCAAATTCAAAGTGGTTAGGATATTTAGTTTCCCGAACCACAAAGGCAAGCACCGAATCTGTGTACCGTATTGACCCAGTCACGGGGGCGCCGGATTTGAAATTTCCCGAGTATCCCGAATGGGACGGAAAAGAGAGCCTCAGAATCCTCTGGTGGCGGACGGGGCGTTTCCGTGTGGGGAAGCGGTTCGCGGAGCTCTACCCGCAATGGCGGAAACTGCGCAACAAGAAGGACAGCGCGGAAGCGGAGAAAGTATATAAGCGGATCAAAAACCTCGGGATACCCGCCCTGCCCTACCTGATGCAGAAGCTGGACGAGTCCCCCGAGCTTGTCGCCGTTGTCGCCTACCTGACGAGCGACTCGGTCGCCCCGACGCGAGACCCCCCAGCCGCCCTTGCCCTGCCCGTCCCCCTCCCGCCAGGCGTCCCCCCGACGGCATCACCCGCCGAATGTAGGGAATGGTGGAAGGCGAACAAGAAACGTTACGAGCTTCCGGGGCAACCGTTCCCTGATTAGTTATAAGATTAATTTGCTGGACACGATTAAGTTACCGTGTAATTGGTTTCCACAACCCCCACATGAAATTCTGAATTTTCACTAACCTTGGAGAAAAACCATGAAAAAAAAGTCTCTTTGCCTATTGTCTGTATTATTAGCGTATGTTGCGCAAGCCAACGTCGTCGTAACAAATGCCGTCCTTTGCGAAACGGATATTGTAGGAATTAAAATCAAGGAAAGTTTTCCGCTTGAATGGTGGTCTGTACAGAATGAAACCAATAACCTATTGGAAAACCCAGGACTAGTCCAATATCTAACGCTGAAAGGAATCCAAGCTCGAATACATTATGCCGAGTTTTCTACTGCGGAGCTTGCCTTACGAGGGATTAAGTGCCATCAAAAAAATGTAGCGGCTATTTTCACCAAAGGGATGTGGGATGGTGCAGCGCAACAAAAAACAGGAGATTATTCATGGTATAGCGAAAACGGATGGGGAGATGTTCTTTTAATTGTATCAGGAACGACTTGTTTTCAAGTTAGTTGCCTTGAAGGGGAAAAGGTATTACGCAAACGTATCTGCGAGCAAATCGCCCTGAAGATTGTCGAGAAAATCCAGAAAGGCGGGCGTGTCATTATGCCAGAGGAAAAACCATGAGGAAAATAGTCAAAAAAAGCGGTTGCCGAAGGGGGGGGCAATAGATTATACTTATCGGCGAAGAGGTGAACATGGAAATTTTACGGACGATCACGGTGTTGTCGCACGAGTTCGGCACGGCGGACTATGTGCAGGCGGGCGGCGGCAACACGTCATGCAAGAACGGCACGACCCTGTGGGTCAAGCCGTCGGGGACGACCCTGCTGGGGCTTTCGATGGAGGCCTTTATCGCGATGGACCGCGCGAAGCTCGACAGGCTCTACGACGTGGAGCCGCCCGCCACGCCCGATGAACGCGAGGAGCTCGTGAAGGACATGATGGCACAGGCCGTGCTGCCGGAAACGCCCGGCCGCGCCTCTGTCGAGGCGCCCCTGCACAATGCGCTGTCCGCGCGTTACGTGGTGCACACGCACCCGGCGACGGTCAACGGCCTGACCTGCTCGCTCGGCGGCAAGGCCGCGGCGGCGAAACTGTTCCCGGCCGCCGTGTGGGTGCCTTACGTTGACCCCGGCTACACGCTGTGTATGGTCGTGCGCCAGGCGGTCCAGGACTACAAGGCGGCGAACGGCGAAGAGCCGAAGCTGCTGTTCCTCGAAAACCACGGCGTGTTCGTGTGCGCGGACACGCCGGAGGAAATCCGCGCGATTTACGGGCGGGTGATGAACACGCTGGCGCGGGTCTATGCCGAGCAAGGCGTGAACGCGAACGTGCCGAAGGGGGAACCCCCGCAGGAGGCGCTCGTGGCGCGTTGGCGCACGGTGCTGGCGGAGGCGCTGGACTACGAGGCGGCGGCGGTCGTGGCGACGGGCCGCTTCCAAGTGGCGAACGGGCCGCTCTCGCCCGACCACATCGTCTATGCGAAATCGCATCCCTTCGACGGCGTGCTGACGGTCGAGAACCTGCGGGCGTTCAAGGCGGCCCGCGGGTACGCGCCGCGCATCGTGCTGACCGACCATGCGGTGCTGGCGGTCGGGACGACCGAGAAGAACGCGAAGCTGGCGTTGACGCTCGCGATGGACGGCGCCATCGTGCGGCGGCTCACGCGGGCATTCGGCGGGATGCAGCTGCTGGGCGACGCGTCACGCGAATTCATCGAGAACTGGGAGGTCGAGGCCTACCGCGCGAAACAAGCATGAACCAAGAATTTCATTTCGCGAAACCTGACTACGACCGCTTGCGGAGGCGCGGCGTGGCGGAGGTGATTTATGGGGCGGGGAAGACGGCCGCGCAAATCACGGCCATCATGCGCGCGCTGAACGAGGCGGGACAGAATGCGTTTGCCACGCGCGTGACACCCGAACAGGCGGCGGCGGTGTGCGACGCGCTGCCGGGGGCGGCCTATCGCGCGGACGCGCATATCCTGACGTGCGATGTCGTGCCGTTGCCCCCGCAACGCGGCAAGGTCGCGGTGCTTTGCGCCGGGACGTCCGACCTGCCCGTCGCCGAGGAGGCGGCGATTACGGCGGAGCGCATGGGCGCCAACGTCGAGCGTGTTTACGATGTCGGCGTGGCGGGGCTGCACCGCCTGCTGTCCCGCATGGAGCTGTTCGGGGATGCCCGCGCGATTATCGTTGTCGCGGGCATGGAGGGCGCGTTGCCGTCGGTCGTCGGCGGCCTGACCGACAAGCCCGTCATCGCCTGCCCGACCAGCGTGGGCTACGGCGCGAGTTTCGGCGGCATCGCGGCCCTGCTGGGGATGCTCAACGCATGCGCCTCGGGCGTGACCGTCGTCAATATTGACAACGGCTTCGGCGCGGGCGTCGCCGCCGCGCTCATCAACCGGCAGACAGCGTAAACCTTTACTCACAAAATCAGCATACAATCGCCATAACTGAAAAAGCGGTAACGCGCGCTCACCGCCTCCTGATAAGCCCGCAGGATGAACGCGCGTCCTGCCAACGCGCTGACCATCATGATGAGCGTGGACTGCGGAAGGTGAAAATTAGTCAGCATGGCGTCCGTCACCTGAAAACGGTACGGCGGGTAAATGAAAATGGTGCTGCCGCCGTCCGCCGCCACCACGCGCCCGCCGTTCGCCGCCGCGACCGTCTCCAGCGCCCGCACGCTCGTGCTGCCGACCGCCACCACGCGCCCATTCCGCGCCCGGCAGTCCGCCACCGCCTCCGCCGTGGCCTGCGGCACGCGGTAACGTTCCGCGTCCATGCGGTGCGCCTCGATGGTTTCCGCCTTGACAGGCTTGAACGTGCCGGGGCCGACGTGCAACGTCACGCTTGCCCGCCGCACACCCTTCGCGTGCAGCGCCTGAAACAGCGCGTCCGTGAAATGCAGCCCGGCGGTCGGCGCGGCGACGGCCCCGGCCTCTCGCGCGTACACCGTCTGGTAGCGTTCGCGGTCCAGCCGCTCCAGCCGCCCGTTGCCGTCCCTGCGGATGTACGGTGGGACGGGCGTGCGCCCGTGCTGTTCCAGCAGCGCCATCAGCGGGCGTTGCGTGCGGAACAGGACCGGGCACGCCCCGTTCTTCATCCACGCCAGCATCTCCGCGTCAATCTCACCCCCGGCGAAACGCGCGTGAAGCCCAGCCCGCACCGGCCGCCCCGAACGGCAGAGGCACGACCAGCAGGCCGTCTCCCCCGCGCCTGCGGCCGCAGCCTCGGCCGCGGCGCCGGGAGGCACGGGCAACGGCGCGACGAGCAGTAACTCCACCGCGCCGCCCGTGTCCGCCCATGTGCCGACCAGACGCGCGGGGAACACGCGGGTATCGTTCACGACCAGCAGGTCGGCGGCGGTCAGGTAGTCGGGCAAGTCGCCCACGCACCGATGCTCGATGCGCTCATCCTTGCGGTGCAGGACCATCATGCGCGACATCCCCCGCACCTCAGGCGGTTCCTGCGCGACAAGCTCTTTCGGCAATTCGTAATCAAAATCAGAAGTCGGCGTTTGCATCGGGTACAGTTTAGACAATCACGCGCATCATGTCAATCCACAAGAGCGGAAAAAGTCGCGGTTGGGCGCAGGGGATTTTTCTGTTGGAAATTCCAGCGTTGATGTTATTGCAATGCGTGGGAGAATTGTGTTAATATTTTCTAACTATGGGGGAATACTAATGCATCATTCGTCGCATTACCTTGATGTCCACATCAAGCAGTTACCGCCTACGTTGGCCAAGACCCTGCGTCAGGCCACGCGGCGCATCCAGCGCATCTTGTTCTTGCGCGGCATCTTGGCCGTGGCCGCGGCCGCGCTTGTCGCGTTGCTCCTCATCATGGCGGTGGATGCCGCCGTGGTCATCTACAACCCTGCGATACGCTGGGGGCTTTCGCTCGCGGGCCTCGCGGCGGTGCTGTGGGTCGCGGCGCGTGTGCTGGTCGGCCCGCTGACGCAACGTTTCTCCCTGTCGCGCATCGCGGCGCTGATTGAGCAGCGCCACCCGGAACTGGAGGAGCGCCTCTCGACGGTCGTGGAGCTGATGGCCATGCCGGAGACCTACGGGCGCGGCTCGGAGCAGCTCGTCACGCTCATCACCGAGGCGGCGGAGGCGGACGCGCGGCAGGTGACACCGAAACGGGAGTTCACGGGGCGCACCGTCAAGCCGAAGCTGATCGCAGCGGCGGCCGCGACGCTGATCCTCGGCGTGCTGTTCGCGGCGTTCCCGCAGCACACATCCTTGCTCGCCCTCCGCGCGTTGGCGCCGTTCGCGGAGATTGACAATGTGTTTGCGAAAGACCTTACCGTCGCGCCGGGCAGCGCAATCGTCCTGCTCGGCGAGCCGCTCGAAGTGGAGTTAGGTGTACCTAACTCGATTTCAGGCCAGGCCTACCTGCGGCGGCAACTGACGAAGCGGCAACGGTGGGGGCGTGAGCTTGTCGAGCGGATGCGGCAGGTGCCGTCGGACGACGACGCGACGCGCCAGTACACGTTGTTTTTCCCGAGCGTCGAACAGTCCTTCCGCTATCGCGTGGCCTGCGGCCACGCGCTGACGCGGCGCTACACCGTGACGGCCGTGCCGCGCCCGTTCGCGGAAATCGAATGTGTCCGCTACGTCTATCCCGCCTACACGGGCAAGCCGCCCGTGACCGACACAAACCTCCTCGGCGGTATCGCTGCGCCTGTGGGGACGCGTGCGGAAATCGTCGCGCCCCTGAACCGCCCGGACATTTTCGGCACGTTCGCGCTCCCGCCGCAGGAGTGGCCCGTCGCCTCGAACGCCGCGCAACAGGCGGTGTGCGATTTCACGCTGACCAAGGACATGAACACGCAGTTGACCCTCCTCTTGCGCGACGGTTACGGGTTCACCAACTATCCCGTGTCCTACGCGGTCCGCGCCATCCCCGACCGTCCGCCGACCATCGCGTTCACGCGCCCCGACAAGGCGACCGTCCGCCTCTCGCGCAACGCCCAGCTGGCGCTGGAGTACCTGATGACAGACGACTACGGCGTGACGAACGCGGTGCTGCTGGTCTCGCGCAACGATGAGCCGTTCGCGCAACACGCCGTCCTGCGTAATCACGAGAAGACGGACACGGAGACGTGGGTCGGGGCGGAGGGGTTCAGCCTCGCCGCGCTCGACCTCAACGGCGTCTCGAAAATCCGCCTCCAGCTTTCGGTCGAGGACAATCTCCCGCCAGACCTCGGCGGTCCGCAGGTCGCGCGGAGCAACATCGTGACCCTCGAGCTTGACGACGGCGCGCGCGCGTTGGAAGTCCAGCGTTACCAAGAGGCCATCCGCAAGCTGGAGGAGGCGTTGCGGCAGATCATGGAGCAGATGCGGCAGACCAAGCAGGAGACCGAGCAGATCCGCAGTTCGTTCGACCGCAAGGAGCAGCCCAACCAACAGACCCAACAGAAGCTCGACAACATCCGCCAGCAAATCGCGGCGGCGGAGGACAAGATGCAGGACCTCGCGGAGGAGCATCAGGACTCCGCACTGAAAGACCTTGCGGAGCGGCTGGAGCAGTTACGTCAAGAGCAGTTGGAGGCGGCGCGGAAAGCCGCCGAGGAGGCCCAGCTTGCGGCGTTGGAGCAACAGCCGCTCAAAGTCCGCGACCTCGAAAAACGTTTGGATGAGTCCGTCAAATCCATAGACGAGATGCTCAAGGACGCAAAGAATTTTAACCGCGAGCTGGATAAACTCGTAGCGCTTGATGAACTGGCAATGCGCGAGCAGACGTTGGCCGATGCCGCGCAACAGGCCACGAAGCCCGAAGAGATGCAGAACTGGCGCAATCAGCAGGAAGAGGTACGGGAGCGTTTTAATCGGCAGGTCGCGGAAAACCCCGAGATGCGGATTGACGCGCTGGAGACGCGCAAGGACAGGCTAGAGCAGTTGGCAGAGGAAGTGAAAGCGTTGTCGAACGAGCAACAGCAACTCCGCGAGCAGACCGCCCAACAGCAACCCGGTACGCCTGAACAGACCGCGCAGCAACAGGAGATTGCCCAGAAGCTGGCGGACGCGCGGCAACAGGTGGACGACATACGGCAGGATATGCACCGCTTCGCCCCCCAACACGCGAACCCGTTGGAGCAGGCCAATAACAATCTCCGTCAGGCCCAGCAACAGGCAAACGAGGCCTCGCGCGATTTGCGTCAGGCGCAGGAGCAGAAGAACGCCGACCAGCAACGCCACAAGCACAACGAGGCCGTGCGGAAACAGCAGGAGAGCCAAAACCAGATTGACAACGCCAGCCGCGCGATAGAGCAGGCGCAACAGGCCATGGAACGCGCCATCGAAAGCCAGCAACAGAAGCTCGCGGAGCAGAACCCGTTCAGGAACGCGGACACCGCGCAGATGAACGAGCAACGCGACGCGCTGAAAGCGATGTCCGAGCAAGCCCAGCAACTCGCCGCCGAACAGGCGCAGCTCACCCAAGCCCAACGGCAGGAGACCGCCGAGAAGCAATTGGCCGAGCGCGAGCAACGCCCCTTCAACCCGTCGGAGGACAATGCGCAACGCACCCAGCAGCAACAGCAAGTCTCGCAACAGACCCAAGCGTTGAACCAGCAGGTCGAGACGATGCGCAACGAGATGCAGAAGCTCGGCGATCTCGCGCGTCCGCTCCAACAGCCGATGCAGGAAGCCAAGAACGAATTGGATTATGCGCAACGGCTCGCGAACGATGCGGCGCAGACGTTGCAGAATCAGGCGCGTCAGCCGCATGAAAGCCTCTGGCGGCAGGAGGAGGCGCAACGGGGCATCGAGAAAGCCGCCGCCGCGCTCATGCAGGCCGAACGCCGCCTTGACCAGATGCTCGCACAAGCGGAGCAACAGCCCGAGCCGCAAGGCCAGCCCCCCGACACCCCTACCCCACCCATGGATGCCTCCGACTATATGCGCGACGCCTCGCGTGATGCGGCACAGGCACAGAAAGCCGCCGAGCAGGAACGCCGCGCACAAGAGAACCCCGATTCGCAACAGCCGCCCGAAACACCTTCCAGCCAGCACATGGCGGACACAGGGCAGAACGCGCAGAATGCCGCAGACAAGATGCGCCAGATGGTACAACAGCAGGCCCAGCGCCTGAATGTCCCGATGGAGCATCTGCCCAGTCAGGCGATGTCCGCGAAACCCACACCCAGACCCCAGCCGCGCCCGCGCCTCGAACTGCCCTTGCAGATGCCGCAGATTCTGCGCGAGCAACAGTTGCCCGACAGCGAATGGTTCCGTCTGCGCGGGGAAATCAGCGCACAGGCCTTGGAAGACGCCTTGCGCAAAGTCTCGCCCGAATACCGCGAGCTGGTGCGGATGTACTTCCGCGAACTGTCCAAGCAAAACAAGTGAGCCCACCTATGAAACGTCTGATATGCCTCATCCTCGCCGTGCTGGTCGCCCGTGTCGCGCCCGCGCAAACGCCCGACGACCCGGAACTGAACGCGCGGGTGGACCGTGCCGTTGAGCGCGGGCTGGAATACCTCGCCGCGCGTCAGAAGGCCGACGGCAGTTACGACCAAAGCCACGGCCGGACGGCCGCCATCCCGGCGCTGGCGGGCATGGCGTTCCTTGCGAAAGGCTACCTGCCGGGCGACGGCCCCTACGGCGAGAACATCAACCGCGCACTCGACTACGTCCTCTCCTGCGCCAACAGCAAGGGTTATTTCGGCGAGCGGGAGAACGGCAAGATGTACGCACACAGCATCGCCACGCTCTTCCTCTCCGAGGCGTCGGGGATGGTGGACGCCGAACGCCAGAAGAAACTTGATGCCGCGCTTTCCAAGGCCGTCAAAATCATCCTGGACGCGCAGGCCGTCAGGAAGAGCCAGCAGCATCAGGGCGGCTGGCGGTACGCGCCCGACGCGAGCGACAGCGATATGTCATGCAGCGGCTGGGCGCTGATGGCGTTGCGCTCGTGCCGCCTGAACGGCGGTGCCGTGCCGCCGAAGGCCATCGGCGACGCCGTCGAATACGTGAAACGCCACGGCAACAAGGACACGGGCGGGTTCGGGTATCAGGGACCGGACGGGACGATTACCCTCACGGGCGCGGGCATCCTGTGCCTCGAGCTCTGCGGCCAGCATAACGACCCCGCCACCTTGCGCGCGGCCGGCTACCTGATGAAGAATTACAGGAACCTCGCCAATTCCGACCGCCGTTTCTACGGGCTGTACTACACGGCGCAAGGGCTTTTCCAACTGGGCGGCGAGAGCTGGCAGACGTTCTCGGGATGGATGTACGACACCTTCATCCCCATGCAGAAAGGCGACGGCTCTTGGGACAAGGGCGAAGAGGGCAGCCCCCCCTACCAGACCGCCATGTGCATCCTCGCCTTCACCGTCCCCTACCGCCAGCTCCCCATCTACCAGCGCGACGAGACCGTTGACGAAGAAAAACGCTAAGAGAAGTTCTAAAGTTCTGAAGTGTTTTAACGCCGCACGCCACACGGCAATGTCACGGCTCTAATTCTCGATCCGCACCGAGAGCCCGACTTTCTGCTTATTGACCGTCGCAGTACCCGTGCCGAGGCCCAGCAGGCCGCCGCCCTCAACCGGCACCATCACGCCGGAGTAGGACACGCTGAACGTCTTGTGCTGGAACTTCTCCCGCAGGTCATACCCGTCGTAGTACAGCTTGAACGACCCCTTGAACAGCCCCGTCTTGGCGGTGTAGGTCAACGTCGCGCCGGAGGGGTTCTCGCCGCTGTAGTCATATTCCCCGTTGCCCCAGTCCAGCTTGGGCGTGGTCGCCTTCGGCAGCTTGAACTTGCCGTCGAAGGACAGCCCCGACGGGAACGCCTCATCCACCCACCAGCCGTCAAGGTTGGCGGCGGGCAGGGGCAACAAATCCATCGGCACGTCCGCGCTGAACGTCATCAGGCCGCCCGGCACCTGCGGCGCCGCCTTACCGTCCCCGAAATAGCCGCCGAGGACGTCCAGCCTGTCGGGTTGCGCGGCCGAGGCTCTCTTCCAGTCCACGAGCCAGCCGTTGTCCGTGTCAACACGGACAATGCGGCCGGACGGGGACGGGGCAATCCACAGCAGGCCGCTGATGAAACCGTTCTTCGAGTAGAGCGGGCTGTACAGTGCGGCCGCGAGCCACCCGTCCGTGTTCAGCCCGGCCAGCAGCCTCGCGCTGCCCGACACCTTCGTGCCGTCCATCAGCTGCCCCGCGTACTTCACCGCGCCCGCGCTGCCCACCGAGAGGGAGACGTAGCCCATAGCGACGGGGGCCTCCGGGATGCCGCCGCCGCTTAACAGCGCCACATTGTAAAGTCCCGTGAGGCGGGTCGCCTTGTCGCTCCTCGCGCCGTCCACGTTGAACGCGCCCCCGGCTTTGCCGCCCGACAGCGTGCCGTGGAGGCGCCCGGCCCCCAGGGTCAGGATCAGGCTCTCGCCGCCCTTGGCCGTGAGGGTGACGACATCCCCGATTGGCCCGGGCTGTTTCTTTGAGAAGCTGACCGTCGCGGCCTGCAGGACGGCCTTGGCGGAAAACGCCCAGTTATTGTTCTTGTCCACCTTCGCGCTCAGCGTGAGCGTCCCGCGCACCGTCTTGTTGTCCGCGTCATACACGAAGCCGTCGTAGGCGGTGGTGACGGTGAGCGCCGTGTCCTCCGCGTCATCAGGGTTCGACAGGTACGGGTTTTCGTCCGGCGCGACCTCCTCGCCCTCCGCCACCTGCGTAACCGTGATGGTGCGCGTGATGCCGCCGCCCGAAACCGTGACGATTCCGGCGCGTGATTCCGCCCCGGTGTTGGCGAGGCAACTAATCCAAAACGAGCCGTCATTAATGCCCGATGCCGCCGAAACCGATATCCAGTCCGCGTTGCCGGTGACCGTCCACCCGACACTCGACGTGACCGTCACCCTAAAACTATTCGCCGACCACTCAACCGTTTTTGACGTGGGGCTGACGGTGAGCGTGGGCGTCGGGAGCGGTTCGCCCTCATTGAATTCGTAGGCGCCCATGTCCACGGTCTTGTTCTGGATGCGCGGCGCGCCGTTGAGGTCGGTGTCGGTTTGGGGGATGGCGGTATCTTGGCCGCCGAGGGTGTAAAAGTTTCTGCCCGCGTCAATGCAGGGGGAGTTTGACTGCAAAAAGTAGTCGGCGCCAGCGGCGTTCACGAAGCGGGGGTTGGCGGTGATGTTACCGCCTTTGTCGTAGGGAGCGCCAGGTAGCGAGGTGGTGCAGGAGTTTTGGAGGGAGCCGGTGCTCAGGAAGGAGCAATTATCGGTGGAGGTACCGCAGGTGTTGCCCCAGATGATGGAGTTATTGATGGTGCATTGGAAGGCGCCGCCGCCGAAGGTGATGGGACCCATGCCGGGGGTCGTGCAGGAGTTGCCGACGAGGGTACAGTTGTTGAGGGTGAGCATACACGCGCCGCCGCCAATGGCGGCCGTGTTGCCGGTGAGGAGGCAGTTGTAGAGGGCGCCGTCGAAGGCGCCGCCGCCGCCACTCGCGTCTGCGGAGTTACCGGAGTAATAACTGTTGTAAATGACACCGCAGAAGGTGCCACCACCGCCTTCGGCGGAGTTGTTGAGGATGGTGCAGTTGTTGAGCCAACTGACACACGCGCCGCCGCCCATGAAGGCGGTGTTGTTCCTGAGGACGCAGTTGTTGAGGGTGCCGCCGAACGCGCCGCCACCGCCATCCATTTCCTCTGTGGTCACATGGCGTCCGTTCATCAAGGTGAAGCCTGTGAGGACGGTGTCGTTTTGGATGGGGTTGAGGGAGAGCGTGGCCGCGACGGCGAGGGTGGCGCAACGTTGCGTGCCGCCACCGTTAATGATGGTCGCAGCCGCACCGTCGGTGCTTTCGATGGTGAGTTTTTTGTTGTTCGAGGTGATGGGCGAGTACGTGCCGGGACCCACGCGCAGGGTGTCGTCGGCATTGGCGGTGTTAATCGCGTTTTGAAGCGCGGCGCCCCCGCCGCTGACGTTGATGGTGGCAGCGTGCAACGCGGTGGTTGCGAACGCAAGCATGGCGGCCAATGCGGCCGTGGTGTGTGACACTCTCTTCTTCATCTGAAACTCCCTTTCGTCCTAATTTCTGCGGTTACGGAATATAACGCATGAAGTGAGAATCATATTAACAGGCCGCTGGAGAGAATGCAAGGGGAAGATAGAAGGGGTACGGGGAAATTTTTGGGGGCGACCAAGGCCACTCATTTGTCATGGGCGAACCACTAGCCGTTGTCGGGTATCCGGCGTTTGACGGCGCGTCGGTGTCCGTGATGAAAGCCGCTTTCACACGCAACACGTCCGACAATGCAACTGATGCCCAAAATATCAGAGCTCCGCAAAAAGGAGGACGACGCGAAAAGCGAACAGGTGAAAGCCATGTGTGCCGAGCAGCGGCGCAGGTTGCAGGACCGCGTGGCGGAACTGATGAGGTAGGGCGGTCCCGTTTTTTTTCAGGGACTGCCGTAAAAACAGTTGCCTTGCCCGAAAAAATTTGATACTCTACATTGCACACGGGTCAATGGCTTTGCCGTCGGCTTGTACGGGTCAGCGGCTCGGGCCGTCGTCCCGTGTAGCCCGGCGACGTGGTTATCGGCCTGTGCGGAAAGCAAGGGGAGTAAAAGACCCTAACAATATCCTGCTTAGCGGAAGCGGAAGCTGAAAACTTGGCAGGAGGCCGGCCGAATACCCAATAAGCCGGGCTACTGTATTGTTGTAGTTTTTTACCCTCCTGCCGCTATCTTGCCGGCGGCCTTTTTTTCTAGAGGGTTCCGGACAATGAAGGGAACGGAGGGAACGCGGATGCGAAAATTGTTGCTTATTGCAAATAAGCCCTTGCGGGACAAGGGATGTTTTGAGACAATGGTTTTGATGAAATTCAGAATCCTATTGCTGCCGGTCGCGTTGTCCAGCGTCGCCCTGCTTACGGCCCCCTGCCGTGCGGACGGCCCCCCGTGGCCCCCCAGAGGCGGCTTCACGGAATGGGGCGGCATCTTCCTCCCCGGCGTCAGCGTCACCCCCGCCAACGGCTGTTTCCACGGCGGCCCGCTCACCTTCACCGCCAACGCCGCCGGCGGGCGCAAGGGCATATACGACTGGAGATGCGGGAACCACTCCCAGACCACAACCAACGGCACGGCGCAGATACCCGCGGACCACAAGGGCAAGCCCAAGACGCTCACCGTCATCTTCACGCCCGACGACTACCCCGAAGCCTCCGCGTCCGGGTCCGCCTCCCTCGGCTACTGCAAACGCTTCGACCCCCCGCCCGAAGCGGGGGAGGAGGAAGAGGAGGAGCACGACGACTGCAACCATCACACCCACTGGTGGTGCTGCAAGTGCGGCACATACAACATCCCCGACCCCGGCTCCTGCCCCCACAACTGCTCACTAGACACGGAAGGCGGCGAAGACCCCGGCGGCGGCACCAACGCCCCCCCGCAGGACATCACCTCCTACCTCGGCACCGTCCCCCGCGAATACACGTACACCCACACCAACGCCCACGCCTTCGTCATGTTCTTCCCCGCGCGCCGCTGGGCCAACAGCGGCGGCAACGGCGGCTACGGCGGCACCAACGCCCCCCCCTACGCCTGCGGGGGGGAAGGCTGCGGCGGCATCCACGCGCACGACTGCTGCGACCACCACCACGGCGACAACACCCCCGACTACGGCCAGTGCTGCCCCTGCCACGAGCACAACCCCGGAAACGACGGCGGCAACGGCACCAACAGCCCCCTGAGCTTCCATTCCGCGCACGGCGTCCTTGTGACCACAAACCCGCCGCCCGGCAGCTGCGCCCCCCTCCCGCCCGGCGCGGAGATACCCGACGGCACCCCCGTCTGGGTCACCGGCCTCAACGCCAGCCAGACCCTCGGCGACTGCTGGGCCCGCTTCGCGTGGGACGAGGACGGGAAGACATACACCCGCGACTACACCTTCACCGCAATCGGCATGAGGCTCTTCCCCGACCGGGTCGGCAACGGCGACCCGCAGGCTAACGCGAACCTCGACCTCTGCTACAAGACCCCCTCCGCCGAATGGACGCTCCCCGCCGGAGGCGGTCCCTGCCCGATGTTCCTCACCACCTACACCATGCTGCCCGGCATCCTCACGTTCACCCTCGACGGCACCCCCGGCGCATTCAGGGTGTGGTCCGGCAGCACCACCAACAGCACCCTCCTGTTCGAATGCCCCGGCACCGCCACCAACGGCAACCCCCATACCATCACCACTCAACTGGGCGCAGTATGGGTCGAGGCTGTCACCGTCGGCTCCGCCACCTTCACCGCCCGTTTCCAAGGTACGGGCGTCGCCTCCAACTACAACGTCGTGCGCTCGTTCCCGATACGTGCCGAGACGCGCATCCGTGCCGACGCCAACCGCGATGGGGCGGCTAGCGAGGCGGACGACCCCTGCAACCTCTGGTCAATCGAAAGGGGCGCACTCTTCCCGCCCTCATGGCATCTCCTGCCGCCTGAATGTGCGAAGCGTACCGCGCCCCTCACCGTGGATACGCGAGGTTGGACGAACGGCACAACCTTCGCCCTGACCGTTGACGACCCCTCCAATATCAGGATTCTCGTCTATGACGCTGCGGGGAACCAGATCAACTGGAATATCAACGGGCATCTCCCGCTCAACGCCGGCGTGTTCACGAACCTCTATGTGGCATCCTATCACTCACGCAAATGCGAGTCGAGCAACTTCGGCCAGCCGGATGCCTTTAACCTGCACCTGATGGTTACCCCTCCCCAAAGCGCGGCGCTCAAATGGGGCACCGTCCGCCTGAAGATTGCCCCCCTCATCCTGCCTCCTGAATGCAACCCCGCCGAAGCCGTCTATTCCACATGGGACATCCCCGGCATAACGAACCTCATCGTGCTTACCGGCAGTGGGGCTTGCCAGTGGACGCAGGACATGGTGAAGTTCACCAAGGTGCAGTACGCCGCCGCGTGGAACACCAACGTCGTCCTCGGGCTTGCCCGCAGCGAATCCGGGAGCGCGGTCGAGCTTATCGCCGATACCCCCATGATGCGCGCCCAGTGGGGCGTCGGCGGCGAGGGCGGCAACATGATGGCCACACCACCTCTCGGCACGAATGCCCCCTACGGGAAAATCATGCTCGGCACAGGAAGACCGGCATCAAAAAATTACTGGGAAAACCAAGGCATCCAACCCATCATTGACATTGACACCTCTTGGCTTGTCGTCGGGCACGTTGACGAGCTTTTCATGTGGGTTGCCCCCGACAAAGTGCTTTTCGCTGACCCGTGGAAAGCGGCTGACCTGCTCCATGACGAGATTATCACTGGGTCAGACATGAACACCATCTGGTGCGGATGGACAACCTTTGGCACCAACATGAATGTAAGGAGCGTGGTTTGGGATTGGAAGGGTATCTACTGGAAGACAAACACCCTCCCTGTCGCATTGGATGGGACAGCTGCGGACGTGACCGTCACATTCCCTTCGGCGGTTTTCGAGACCAACGACTACCTGCGGGTCGGCAAGGAAACCCTGCGTGTCGCATCCGTAAACGGAGATACGTACGTTCTGGAACGTGGCAAAGGGCGACCAGTAATAACAACCCACGCCAGCAATGACTTCATTTATGCGTTAAGTCCCCTGATGGTGAAAAACCTGATAGACACAAACGGTATCCCGAGCGTTGTTAGCAGGATTGCGCTTCCGCTAAACCAGCTGAAGGCAGGGCTGGGTAACTACGCCAGCAATGTTCAGTTTGTTTCCATGCCTGTGTTGTTCGATGATGGGGTGATTGCTAATGGGATTACACATCCGCAGGGAGTATTTTCCGCTGCCACGGCTAATCTAGTCAATTGCCTGATGAAAAAGCCCAATGAGATTTATTATTCAGACCCCGGCATAGAGGTCTTCAGGAATTATTTTCGCACTAATGTGGCATCAGGTGCTGTTGCCGTGGACGTGTGGAATGTGTATCATTGTAATTATGGCGAAATCCACTGTGGGACGGCGGCGCGCCGTATTCTTCAGCACGAACCGCCATGGTGGGAACAGAACGAAGTAAAAACGAAATGGGAGGATGAGCAATGAATCGAATGATTGCACTTGCAATGATGATGGCAACAGTTGTTTTTGTGGAAGCTGCCGAAAATGACAAGGTGAAAGATGACCAAACGGCTCTTGCAGAAATTGCGAAAAATTGTACGGATTGGGAAGTGGGCAGAACGGCAATCTACAACCTGAATGACCAAACACTCCTTATTGAAATTGCAAACACCAGTGAGAATTTGCAAATGCGCTTGATGGCGATGTCCAAATTGGGAGACCCAGTTGTCGGCATTAATTTCGGAATTACAGTTCCCGGTTTTTTGAAACGTAATGAAGGACGAATAGCGGATGGTCTGTATTTCAGGCAACTCGTTAACGACAAGGATTTGAATATGCGTATAACAGCAGTAAAGCAGCTTGGCAACCAAGTAAATCTTGCCGAAGTTGCAAAAAACGATGAAGATTGGCGGGTACGCCTGTTGGCAATAGAAAAACTTGAAGACCAAGTGCTTCTCGCAAATTTCGCAAAAAGCGACAAGAGCAAGGGTATTCGTATAACGGCAGTACAACAGCTCGTTGACCAAGCCGTCCTTACTGATGTCGCAAAAAATGATACGGATTGGCTAGTCCGCCTGTTCAGCATATGGAAAATTGATAACCAAGCACTTCTGGCGGAGTTTGCAGAAAATGATAAGGATGTTGTGATACGCAAGGAAGCGGAAAAAAGATTAGCCGTTGTCATAGAAAGGGAACGCTTGAAAAACACTAATCTTCCTCCCGGACTGGTTTTGCCAGAGACAAGATAAAACGGTAATATCATCAAGCGAGCCAAGCAACCGTGAGGAATGAGAAATGAAAAAAAGTCTGATACCGTCTGTGATAATGTTGGTTGGTCTTTCCGTACAAGTCCGTGCGGAAAATGAGTTACCCCCGGGGCTGGCAAGACCCCCGGGCCTGCGACCGCTGGAAACAGTGGATAACCGAGTTACCCCTGCGGAAGATGCAAAGAAACAAAAGGAGGCGTTGGAGCGTTTAGCGGCGGCAGAGGCACAGGAAGCGTTAAGGCGACAACAAGAGGACGCTCTTAGGTGGCAACGCCAAGAGAAGATTCGCAAGCTTAAAGACCAAACTGCCCTTGCAGAAATTGCAAAAAAAGACGAAGATGGCTCTATGCGAATAACAGCAGTGGAAAGGCTCACAGACCAAGTGCTTCTTATGGAAATTGCAAAAAATGACACGGATGTATGGGTTCGTCATGTGGCAGTGGAACGGCTTACGAACCAAGTCTTTCTCGCGAAGGTCGGAAAGGATGGGCGGGATTCTTTGGGAGTCATAGCACCGAGCCTAAGCGCTGTGTTGAAAGTCACTGACCAAGCACTTCTGGAAGAAATCGTAAAAAGCGATAGTGCAAGAGTGCGTGGCACAGCAGTGCCGAAACTAACAAACCAAATGCTCCTTGCGGAAATCGCCAAGACAGACAGCGATATTCTGGTGCGTCAAAAGGCAACGTTGATCCTCAATGACCAAGCGGCTCTTGCGGAAATAGCCCAAAATGACACTAACGAGTGGGTTCGCGCTACGGCAACATCTAAACTGGCCGACCAAGCGATTCTTACTGAAATTGCACGAATAGACAACAGCTATGATGTACGTCACAAGGCATTATCTAGGCTCGACCAAGCACTCCTTGTAGAAATTGCCAAAAACGATAAAGACCCTGTGTTACGCACGATGGCAGTATCTAAACTCAATAACCAAGTGGTCCTTGCGGATTTTGCAAAGAATGACGAGAATGAGTGGGCTCGCGGTACGGCAGTGTCCAAGCTTACCGACCAAGTTCTTCTTGCCCAAATCGCAAAAAACGACAAGAAGGCACATGTGCGCATACAAGCCACATCCAAACTTGAAGACCAACGTATTCTTGCGGGAATCGTAAAAAATGACGAGGACAAGTCTGTGCGTGTGGCCGCAGTACAGAGGCTCGACAACCAAACCATTCTTACGGAAGTCGTAAGAGATGTCAAACACAGCGATGTTCGCCAAGCGGCACTGTCCAGGCTAACCGACCGATCAGTCCTTATGGATTTTGCGCAAAATGCCAACGACTATTCTCTTCGCCGAATGGCCGCATCCATGATAAAAGACCCGCTCCTTTTGGAAGAAGCTACAAAAATGAACGAAAACGAGGGGTTGGCATCGTTAATTGAGCGAGCGTCAGTAACTTACGACCACGTCTATCTGGCAATACGGAATAAGATTATTGAGGATGGCGCAAACGCACTCCCCGTGCTTGCCGAAATCGCCGTGGACGAATCCCTGCCGTGGCAGCAACGGCTTGTAGCCCGTATCTGCTACGAGCGTATCGAGCGCAGGGATGACATAGAGAAACTGCTTGCAACGGATTGGTATGCCCACCCCGAGTTTGAGCCCAGATGGAACGAGTACATCACAGGGGCAGAGCCATTCATGATGAAATTAGTTGTTGACGACATGAAGAAGGCTGGGCTGTGGTACTACTGCCTTGAGGTGCTGTGGAAGACGACAAATGATAATGGAAAAATATTCAGGAGAAACACCCCTGAGAATTGGGCAGGTGGCTGTGCCACCGCCGTGAAGGACAATCCCGAGGAACGTATCTGGGTTCTCAGGATATGTTCCGACATTTTGAAAGATGCGTTCGACCTTGACCCCTACCGTTCACGGGCGGGCTGGATAAATTCCATGTTATTTAGAGAAGAAAAACCTGACTCTGCGTATGTCCTTGAACACCGTGCGCCACCGCCCGTGTCCGAAGAGCCACCCTTTCGTCTTGGTACGAACATCATCAGGAGAGCCAAGCAACCATGACAACTAACCTTGAAATCCATTGTGGGACTGCGGTCTACCGTTCGCTTCCGCACATACCGGCATGGTGGGAACACAATGTGATAAAGAACGAATGGAGGAATGAGAAATGAAAAAGATGATGATGCTGACTCTTGTCGTGTTGACAAGTTTTTCTGTATGGAGCGATGCAGAGGATGAAAAAAAACAGCGGGAAATGCTGGAGCGTTTAGCGAGGGCGGCGGCGGAAGAGGCAATAAGGCAACAGAAGGAGGTTGCTCTTGATGGCAAAGAAAAAGGCGTACTGGCACGCCAGCGTCAAGAGGAAACTCGCAAACTTGACGACCAAGCCGCACTTGCGGAAATCGCAAGGAATGACAAGGATGCGTCGGTACGCGAGAAGGCGGTATTTGAATTGACAGACCATGCACTCCTCTCCAAGATAGCACGGAATGATAGAAACCCCGATGGTGCAGTTGTCATGTTGTTGTATTACTTCAACCCCACGCCCAACGACCGCAATATCGAGTATGACCCGAATGAAAACCTGTTCGACAAGAAAAATTTCAGGGGGATGCAGCCATGATGATTTTAATGAAATTCAGAATCCTATTACTGTCGGTGGCGGTTCTATCCGGCACCGCCTTGGCGGCGAGGTTCGTCACGGATGTGGTGGCCCCGCTCCCCGCGGTTT
>Ga0123353_10002992_pt1 | contig 21154 bp, 16 predicted proteins | sample TergutLab28metaG_3_FD_92763 | JGI IMG/M metagenome (GOLD analysis project Ga0123353, IMG submission 92763) | Labiotermes labralis P3 segment gut microbial communities from Petit-Saut dam, French Guiana - Lab288 P3 | ecosystem: Host-associated > Arthropoda: Insects > Digestive system > Gut ... | reverse complement strand
TATGCTCCGCGTAATACCAATCGGCATCCTCGCGGGTGTTCCACAGCATTCCCGTAATTCTGTACTGGCGGCAAGCGTCTTCCAGGAATGCGAGGTCAGGGTTCAGTTCGAGAGCCTTTCTCATGAAGCGCTGGCAGCCGCCGCTATTGGTGGCGAGGCTGCAGACATAGACGCAGTAGTTGCCCCACAGGTCGCTCTCGTTGTCGTAGCGCCCGGTTTCGATGTCGTCGGCCCATGCACGAAAAGCCGACGCGCCGAAGAGCATGCCGTCTTTTTCGGGCAAAGTCAGCCAGTGCGACATGTTCATCACCGCATTGCGGGCAATCTCCGCCGCCGTGATTCCGCCTGGTTTCTCACCAGTGCAAAAAATCCAGTCCTGTTTGATTTCGCCAGTGGTGTCGTATGCGCCGAGCTTGGCCTTGTCCTGCCAGAGGAACCGCAGCGTGTTCCCGCCGTCCTCATAGCCGATGAGCAGGCAATAGGTCAGGACGTCCGTCTCCACACCGGACACGTCCTTCAGGTTCGTTTTGACCAGAACCGGGATGCCCCTGTCGATGGACTGCGTCACCATGCGCAGATATTTCGCTTTGTCCGCGTTGATCTGGACCGCGGTCGCATAGCTGTATGCGCAGCCAATGGCATCGAACACGCTGCCGATATATTCCGGCCCTGCCAGGTAGCCGGATACGCAGTATTCGCACAGCGTGGCCGGGTTCCTGTTGTACACCATCGCCACGTCGTTGCCGGTGACGCCCGTAAGGAGCCAGTAGTCCAGTTCCGGCCTGCCCAACCGCTCCATGAGGAAGGCCAGGCAGTCGTTCAGACCGTAGTTCTTACCCTCCATGCCGTTGATGATGCTCCGGATATCGGGCAGCTGGTTGCTCCCGCCGCCGGAGGAGGACGAAGCGGGGGCATCGGGCCCCTCCTCTATGTCATGCGCCTGCCGCGCCATGCCGATGATCGCCGGCACCTCCTTTGGGGTGTAGCTCTCCGGGGCCTGGGTTGGTTTCTTCAATGGTTCACTCATGAACTCGATACCTCCCCTTTCCTGCGCACTTGGCCCCACTTCTCCATCTCATAGCGTTTGGGCCATTTTGGCGCGATGAAGCGCTTTTTTCTGGCGTCATAGGCCGAACAGGTGAATACCTCGTATTCGCTGTTGCCGCAGCTCTCCCACTCCGCCGAGGTCTTCAGCCAGTCGTCCAGCCCGACATACGCAGCTCCGAGAGCCTCGCCGACATTTTTGGCGCGCACGCGGTTGCGGGCGTAACACCCCGCCGGGATTGTGTGACAGACGGCGCCCTCCGGCAACTGGTCCTCCGGAGGCAGCGCCCGGACCAGTATCCCCCGCATGTAGGTGAACTCGATGAGGTCGCCCCCGTGGGCGATGTGATCCAGGCCGACGCCAAAGGGAATGACGGGGCTCACCTTGTCTGGAATGGCGGAGGTCACGTCGTCGGCGTCGAAGCCATCAATCAGCGCGTCGATCGTCGGAAAGCATTCAGGCGTACCGTGCGTCACGCGCACAGAGCGGCCGACCAGGTACAGCGGCTGCGCAATGCGGAAGACATTGATTTGGGACGCGGGCTCGCTGCCGCCGGCCTGCGCGCTGTTCTTGAACAGCTCCTCTGCCATGGTGATGATCACCGGCAGTTCCTTCGGGGAATAGCTCTCCGAGGCTTGATTTGGTTTCTTCAGGGGTTCACTCATAACTAGTCGTTCTCCTTTTTCTGGCATGAGATTAGATAGCAGAAAACATAATCGCCGTTCGCAGTCGGGTGACTGTCTGGCAGATATAATTCGCTGCACCACTCATGGGGCGAACCAGCTTCAGGATTGCCTATATAGCCCTGTTCCTCCATGAATTTCGCGGTGATGCCATTCGGATCACACTTCGCCCATATTTCGCCGTCTTCACCATAGCGAAACCAGCAGACCGCGACATCAGATTCCGGCATTTCACGATAGGCATAGCCTTCCGGAGCAACCGTTCCTTCTTTCATAAGAACGCCCACAAGATACGAAAAGTTCCCATCGTTATTCTTGTTGATGTCATAATACAGCCCCCAATGCCCATCCAGCTCGGCCGAGCCTTTTTGCTCATCAAGGTATGCAAACGTGCCGTCCTTCCCGCAGGCATCCCACAGCAGACTGAGCGGGGGATTCCCTTTCTTGCCCTTCTTGCCCTGCTTCTTTATGGAGTACGTTACCTTTTTGCCGATGAGCAGCGATTTAGGAAGATGAATGATTTCCTTCCTGAAAAGGAATGGTACTTCTTCGCCATTGACCATGCTATCGCTCGCCGCCTGCTCCGCCAGCTTCATGATCTCCGGCACCTCCTTCGGGGTATAGCTCTCCGGGGCTTGATTCGGTTTCTTCAAAGGCTCACTCATAATTGCATTCCTTTCTGGATGATGATAGACTTCAGGCATCAGAGTCAGACCGGCGCGCCGGGCCTGTTATCCAATGCCTAACATCTTATGTCTATTATACCACAGCTTTTTGCGCTTGTGTTGTCCAAACGTTCCAAATTTTTGGGCTATTTCAGGCTGACTTCAGCAGGCCGTCGAAGATTTCCGCGTCGATCGCCTTCAGCTGCCCCACGCACGCGGCGACCTTCTCCCGTAGCCCGCGTTCGCGCATTTTCGAGAATTTTCTGAGCTTGCGGTAGACGGCCTGGTGCAAGTAATAGTCGCGCCGCTGCTTGCCGGGAACCAGCGGCCTCATGCGCTCTATCGCGGAGAGGACCGACGGGTTGACCAGGCCGGGGCAATCCCTCGCAAGCTTTATCAGGTATTCGTACAGCGAATTGCGATAATACATCAGCAGCAGGATGCCGCAGGGGTTGAGATAGACGCCCTGGTCAGGCATAGTTTTGTCCTGCCAATGGCTGTCGTCCAGCAGCCAGGCGATCATCGCGTCGAACGCGGCGGGGCCGGTATGGATCGCCTTCCCCTGCGACGGCACCGAGGCGACCGTGCTGAAGATTGCCGCCATCTCCCGAAGATGCGCGTAGACCTTTTCGCCCGCAAGGCGTTCACTGGTCTTTTGGCCGACCGTGAGGATGCCGTGACACTTGTTATACCAGTCATCTGTGCTGTAGTAATTCTGCTCGTCGTAGCCCTCGGGAGTGCCCTCCGGGGACCAGTAGGCGCGCAGATACAGCCCATTGCCATGGTCGTAGTAGCCGGTGATCAGGCAGGTAAAGGCGTCCTTCGTAAAGCCGAAGCCCAGCACCGGGCGTCCATTGTCAATAGATGCCTTCAATTTCTCAACATAGAACTCTTTGGAATATTTGCGCGCGCCGGAGATATCCGGCTCATAATAGTATTCGCTCTCATAGCCCAGGGCCGTAAAGGTGCGCCGGGGAATCTCCGGGATCACGCTGATTTCGTCGCAGCTGGATTGGTAGGCCCAGGGGAAGCACAGGCCCGCCCCGCTCAGGGCGAACAGCTCACTTTGATCGATGGGGTCGCCGATGGTTTCCATCAGGCGCATGACGGAGCCGATGTAGCACACGGCCGAGGGGTTCCCGTAGCCCATATGCGGGACGCCACGCAGCACGTTCTCGGCCGGGCCCCTCAGCTGCTGGCTCTCCTGCCGCGCCATGGCGATGATCTCCGGCACGTCCTTCGGTGTATGGCTCTCCGGGGCGGGGTTGGGCTTCTTCTGGGGGTCGCTCATGATGATCTCTCCTTAACTAGATATTAGATTTTAGACTTTAGTTTTTAGATATCGAGGCGACGCGCCGCATCTAACATCTATTGTCTAGCATCTAACGTCTATTCTAGCACATTTTTCGGCCCCTGTGTTGTCCGTTCGTTCCGGAATATTGTCCGGACGTTCCAGAATCAAACGAAAAACCCCTTCGCCTTCTCCTTGATCTCCGCGCAGCGCTTCGCCGCGTCCTCCATTGAATCCCCCGCCTGGAAGGCCGTGTCCGTGCAGACGTAGAGCTTGATCTTCGGCTCCGTGCCAGAGGGGCGCACCACCAGCCAGCTGCCGTCGGCCAGGAAGAATTTCACCACGTTGGAGGGCGGCAGGCCGTTGAAGCCGCCCTGGTAGTCCTCCACCTTCACAATCGTTTCGCCCTCCAGAAGCGCCGCGTGGTTCTTGCGTATGTTCATCATCCACGAGGAAATTTGCGCCGCGCCCGCCGCGCCCTTGGCCTCCACGTTGAGCACGTCCTCGCTCACCGGGCCGTATTTCGCGTACAGCGCCCGCAGGGCCTCGCAGAGATTGGAGCCCTTCTCCTTGTAGTACAGGGCCATCTCGGCCACTAGGGCGGAGGCGATCACGGCGTCCTTGTCGCGGCAGGCGTCCCCGGCGAGGTAGCCGTAGCTCTCCTCTAAGCCGAAGATAAAGCTGTGCGTCTTGTCGGCCAGCCACTGGTCCATGCGCTCGCCGATATACTTGAAGCCCGTAAGCACCAGCGCCACGTGCACGTTGTTATCCGGGTGCTCGCACACGCGCTGGGCCAGGGTGCCGGTGACGACGGTCGTCACGACGGCGGGACTGGGGGGCAGGCCGCCGTTTTCTTTGTAGCTCCGGATGACATAATCGCACAGCAGCGCGCCCATCTGCGTGCCGGTGAACGATTCGTATTCCCCCGCGCTGTTGCGGGCCATCACGCCGATTCTATCCGCGTCGGGGTCGGTGGCGAAGATGACGTCGGGCTGGGTGTACGCGGCGATCTTTTTCGCCTGGGCGAAGACAGCCGCCTCCTCCGGATTGGGCTTTTCCACCGAGGGGAAGGAGTGCGCCTTGTCCTGCAACCGCTGGCAGGGCACCACATCGAGGCTTGTGTAGCCCAGGCGGGCGAGCATGCCCGTAACGGGCGTCAGGCCCGCGCCGTGCAGCGGGGTGTAGAGCAGCTTCAAGCTGCCGCCGTGCGCTTTGCTTAACTCTTTGCGCAGGAGAAATGGCTCGATGGCCTCATAATAGATTTTGTCGAAGTCCGCGCCCAGCGCGACGATCCCGCCGGGCGTGCCCACCTCCGGCAGGGGGTCAAAATAGTCCAGGGCGTCGATCTCGGCCAGCACGGCCTCGGAGGCCTCGTCGGTGAGCTGGCCGCCGGTGGCGCCATAGGCCTTGTAGCCGTTGTACACCTTCTCGTTGTGGCTGGCGGTGATCACGATGCCCGTGTGGGCCCCGAAATGCCGCACGGCGAAGCTGAGCATGGGCGTAGGGCGGGCCTGGGCGAAGAGATACACCCGCACGCCGCAGGCGCTGAGGATTGACGCGCAATGTTGGGCAAATTCCTGCGAGTGCAGGCGCGTATCGTAGGCGATGCAGGCCTTCAAATTTTCACCCGGGTACATTTTCTTGACATAGCTGGCCAGGCCCCGGGTGGCTCTGCCGACAACATAGCGATTCATTTGATTGCTGCCAACACCCATTTTAGCCCGCAGCCCTCCCGTGCCAAAGGCCAGGTGCTTGTAAAAGGCCTCGTTGCGGAGGGGTTCGTCGCAGGCCATGGATTCCAGCCCGGCGCGCAGGGGATCGCCAGCCGGGATGTGATCCAGCCAGTGCTCGTATGCGACCAAGGCCTCGTTCCTGTCGATGAAGGCCTTGCGCTGCGCCACGCAGTCCGCGCTGCGCCCGGGATCCTCCGGGGTATGGAAGGCGTAGTCGAGCAGGGTGGTGATCGTCGTGGTGGCGACGTGCAGGCGGGTGTCGCTGGAGGCGTAGTAGATCGCGATATCATTGCCGCTGACTGCCGCGCCATTGCAGAAGGCCACGTTCGAGACGTCGCCCACGCGCTCGCCGCCCAGGGGGGCCAGCAGGTAGCCCGCGGGCGCGGCAATAACCTTGCCTGGCTCGTCCAGGTCAGTGACGAAGAGGTAGAGCACGTAGCGCAGGCCCGCCGCCGTGCTGCGCACGCCGTGGGCGATGTGCAGCCAGCCCTTGTCCGTCCTGATGGGCGGAGCGCCCGCGCCGTTTTTGGCCTCGGTGATGGTGTGGTAGACACGGGGCGAGATGATCATCTCCTCGGCGATCTCCGCGTTCTCGATGTCCGCGCACAGGGCGTAGCCGATGCCGCCGCCGCTGCCCGCGTCCACAAAGCCGTCCTGTGGGCGGGTTAAAAGGGCGTATTTGCCCTCAACGAAGTCCGGGAAGAGCGCCACGTTCCTCTGCTGGGAGCCGGCCTTCAGGTTGGGCAGGCGCTCCCAGGCCAGCAGGTCCTTCGTGCGCGCGATGCCGCAGGCCGCCACGGCCGCCGAGGGATCGGGGTCGGCCGGGTTCTTGCTCTCGGAGCAGAACAGGCCGTAGATCCAGCCGTCCTCGTGCTGCGTCAGCCGCATGTCGTAGACGTTGGTCTCCTCCGGGCAGGTGTCCGGCAGCTCAATAGGAGAGATGAATGAAAAGCCCTCGGTGGGGTTTTTGCTGGCGGCCAGGGCGAAGAAGGACTTCCTGTCGCAGCCCTCCACCCGCGCGGCGAGCCAGTATTTCCCCTTGAAATAGATCGCGCCGCTGTTGAACACCGCGTTGACAGCGACGCGCTCCAGGCACAGGGGGTTGGTCTCGGCGTCCAGGTCATAGCGCCAGGAGGGGGGGATGTGCGCCCGGGTGAGCACGGGGTGCTCCCAGCGCGTGTAGACGCCGCTGCCGCCCTGTATGGGCCGGTTAGGGCGGGCGACGAGGGCTTTGTGGTCGCTTATGAGCTTTTTGGCTTGTTCGGACAGCATGGGTGGCCTCCTTGGGGATAAGTATTATACAATAATAGTATCCCAAAAAAAAGCAAATGTCAATGATTTCTCTTGCAATTTCAATTCGCAGGTACTATAATGAAAGCAATCATTGTATGGAGGGGAATACATATGAAAATCAAGCAAGTATTGTGCGCGGTCTTGTGCGCGGCCCTGCTGCTGGGGGCCTCAATGATCCCGGTGGAGGCCAAGGCCTGCACTTGCGGCGAGGTGGTGCAGGTCTATATGGAGGGGTTCGGCAGTTCGCTGTACTACGACTACGGCACGCCGGAGCAGCGCAAGGCCGAGATGGCCGAGATGGACGGCCTGGCCTTCGGCATCGGGCGAGTGTTCCGGGGCGTGCGGCTGGGGGTGTGGCAGCGCAGCTGGGAGCCCGTGGCGAGCGGCCTGGGCGCGGGGGCCGAAAGCGTGCTGGGGCACCTGGCCATGGACACGGACGGCAAGAGCATCGCGCCCATCAGCGAGCACTGGCGGCTGGACCCGGAGCAGGATCACCGCGAGAAACCCGAATACCGGTTCCACTACGACTTCCGTATCGACCCTTTCGAGGCCGCGGCACAGCTCAATGAATTCATCGAGACGCTGTGCAAGTCCACCGGGCACAGCAAGGTCGCCCTCACCGGGCACAGCGAGGGCGCGATCATCACCATGACGTACCTCAAGCAGTACGGCACAAAGCGCCTGGAGACCTTCATCCTCGTCAACGGGGCGTGGCAGGGGCTCACCCTGGTGGGCGAGCTGTTCACGGACAATTTCGGCCTCTCCAGCGAATCCGTGACAAGCTTCATCGCCAACAACGACGACGGCTCGGGCAGCCTGAAGCGCGCCATGGAGCTGCTGCGCAAATCCCGCCTGCTGGACTTCCTGGAGCCCTTCGGAGATTTCGTAATGGACAGGATGGGCGAGCAGATCTACGCCGAAACCCTGCTGCCGCTGTTCGGCACCATGCCCATCATATGGGCCTTCGTGCCGGGCGCGTACTACCCCGAGGCCCGCAAGCTGCTCGCTGATAATCCGGACTACGCGAAGGTGCTGGCCAAGGCCGACAGGTACCAGAGGGAGGTGCAGGCCCAGGCGGGCAAGCTGCTGAAGAACGCCATGGCAAACGGCGTGAAGGTGGCGGTCATCGCCGGCTACGGCTTCAGCCCCACCCCCGTGACGAAGAACGCCACGTACCTGTGCGACAGCCTGATCGACACGGCCTACGAGGCGGGGTTCGCCACCACGGCCCCCATCGGCGAGACATTGCCGCCGGGGAAATCCAAATATCGCTCGCCCGACGGGATGATCGACGCGGCCACTTGCATATTGCCCGACCAGACTTGGTTCGTGAAGGACTGCATGCACAGCAGCGGGCCGTCGCGGGCGCTGCGGCAGTGGATTATACACAGCAAGCGGCAGCCGACGGTGCGGGACAGCGAGGAGTGGCCGCAGTATTTGATCAATGTGGAGGGGAAGGCACAGGCATATACGGGGTAGCAATATTTGGAGCCATACGACCGTGAATAACGACGCCACCATGGGGTCACAATAGCGTTGATGCTTTGAAGTAGAGAATGTGTTGCTACGCGAAAGAGATGCGGGAAAGGACACACCCGCCAAAGTATCATGAAAAAAGAGCCGCACAAAACGTGTGGCTCTTTTGCGTTATTTTGTTGTTCGGCTCTTTAGCCTTGGAAGATCGCACGAAATCGAGCAATGAGGTCAACCAAAGCGCCGCCGCTGAATTCGAAGCCGAAGCCATTTGTGAACCATGAAGAAAAAATTCCCAGGAAGTCCCAGCTCATCGACCTCTCTACCCCGTACTTGAACGAAATCCCTTCCAGGAGGTATTCGATGAAGACCCGCACGCGCTCCCGGAAGGTTTTGGGGGCTTCGCCTTCATCCTCATCTTCCGCCCAGCACTCGCAGCCGTCGCCGCAGTAGTCCTCGCAGTACTCATTGCAGTAGTACTCGCAAAAGTCCTCGTCCTCGCAGTACACGCAGCAATAGCCCTCCGCCGCTGCCGCCGGTACCGCCAGTGCCCCGGCCATGATGGCCAGCGCCAACAGAATCCCCAGGAACCTGGTTGCCTTACCCAAAACAGTAATCCCCTTTCAAGATAATAGTTTCGCACATTATATCACAAAAGGGGATTATTTGTCAAGGGCTGCCACAAATTTTTCCTTATCCCAGGAAATCCTTCAGCCGCTTGCTCCGGCTCGGGTGGCGCAGCTTGCGCAGGGCCTTGGCCTCGATCTGGCGTATGCGCTCGCGGGTGACGTTGAACTCCCGGCCCACCTCCTCCAGGGTATGGGGGTGACCGTCCTCCAGGCCGAAACGCATGGCGAGCACCTTCTCCTCCCGGGTGGTGAGGGTCTTCAGTACGTCGCCCAGCTGCTCCTTCAGCAGCAGCATGGAGGCCTTGTCCGCCGGGGCGGGGGCGTCCTCGTCGGGAATGAAGTCGCCCAGCAGGCTGTCCTCCTCCTCGCCGATGGGGGTTTCGAGCGAGACGGGCTCCTGTGCCACACGCATGATCTCACGCACGCGCTGCACCTCCATCTCCAGGCGTTCGGCGATCTCCTCCACGGTGGGGTCGCGGCCGTTTTCGTGCAGGAGCTGCGTGTTGGCCTTCTTGACTTTGTTGATGGTCTCCACCATGTGGACGGGGATGCGGATGGTGCGGGCCTGGTCGGCGATGGCGCGTGTGATGGCCTGCCGGATCCACCAGGTGGCGTATGTGGAAAATTTAAAGCCCTTGGTGTAGTCGAACTTGTCCACGGCCTTGATCAGGCCCAGGTTGCCCTCCTGGATGAGATCCAGGAACTGCATGCCGCGGCCCACGTAGCGCTTGGCGATGCTCACCACCAGGCGCAGGTTCGCCTCGGCCAGGCGCTTTTTGGCGTAAGGGTCGTCGTCGGCGATACGGATCGCCAGCTCGATCTCCTCCTCGGGGGTAAGCAGGGGTACCCGGCCGATCTCCTTGAGGTAGACCTTCACCGGGTCGTCCAGCAGCTGGTTCTTGTCGTCCACGGCAAGACCCAGGTCGGGCTCTTTCGGGGGCTCCAGGTCGAAGTCGAGCGTGAGGTCGGCGAAGTCGTCGACGATCTCGATGCCCTGCTTCTCCAGGGTCTCGTAGAGCCTGTCCAACTCCTCCAGATCCACGGCGTTGTCCAGGAACACCGCGTCGATCTCCTGCGCGGTGACCTTGCCGGTGGCCACGCCCTTGTCGATGAGGGCCTTCACGCTGCCGGCGGTTTTTTTCTCTTCCATTCAGTCATCCTCCGTGTGGTTCTTCATTTTTGTGAATAGATCCAGATATTCATCGGGTTCCATCGCGTTGACATTGATGTCCTTCGGTTTCTCCCCCAGCAGCTTCCTCGCGCAGCCCTCGCACTCCTGCCACGGATTGGCGATGCTCTCGCAGCTCAGCTTCATGCGCATGGCCTCGTCGAGCTCCGGCTCAGTCAGAATACCGGTAAGCAGCTCGAGCTCGATGCCTTGCCCATTCTCAAGGCGAGCGAAGAGCTTTTCGGCAAGCTCACGGTTGAAGGGGGTGATAAAATCCCCCGGGGATAGTGTTTCCCGTAATTTTAAGTAAAAATCGGGGTGGCGCAGCAGCAGGCCCAGCAGGCGCTCCTCGGCTTTGGCGGCGGCGGGGTGCAGGCCGCGGCGCGGGTCGATCCGCACGCTGTGGGCATCCTGCAGCTTCATCAGCTCTCGCTGATGGTTGCGTTCGTGTTTTCGATCATCTTTCTTACGTGCCTGTTCCGCCTGGGCGAGGATGGCCTCCTTGCCCACCTGGAGCTCTTCCGAAAGCCGCGAGGCGTAGATGTCCCGCTCGATCTGCGAGCAGCGGGCGAGGATCTTCGCCGCCTCACGCAGGTAGTCCGCCTTGCCGGAGGGGATGGACAGGTCCAGGTCTCCGCGGACGCGAAGCAAGGAAAACTCGATCTCGTTGGCTGCGCCCTCCAGCAACTGGCGATATTTCTCGGCGCCGTAGGTTTGCAGGATTTCGTCGGGGTCCTTGCCGCCGCTGAGCTTCAGCACGCGGATTTTCAAATTGGTCTGGCCCAGGACCTCCAGGGCGCGCTGCACGGCCTTCTGCCCGGCCTCGTCGGCGTCGTAGCTGAGCACGACCTCGTCGGCGTATCTCGCCAGCAGTTGGGCCTGGTCGCGGGTGAGCGCCGTGCCCAGGCAGGCCACGGCCTGGGTGAAGCCGAATTTGTGCAGGGCGATGACGTCCATGTAGCCCTCCACGAGGATCAGCCGGCCGTTGGCGGTGTTCTTGGCGAAGTTGAGGGCGTAGACGTCGCGGCCCTTCTTATAGGCCAGGGTGTCGGAGGTGTTGATGTACTTGGGCTTGCCGTCGTCCAGCACCCGGCCGCCGAAGGCGATCACGTTGCCCCGCAGGTCGAGGATGGGCACCATGACGCGCTTCCAGAAGTTGTCGGCGTAGTAGGTCTTTTCGCCCTTGTCGATGCGCCGCGCCAGGTTGGCCGCCAGCAGCTCCTCCAGGGAGTAGCCCTTGCCGCGCATGTGATCGATCAGGGCGCCGAAGCCGTCGGGCGCGTAGCCGAGGCCGAAGCTCTTGATGAACTGCGGGGGCAGCTTGCGCCTGTTGAGCCAGTAGTCCAGGCCCGGCGAGCCCGGAATTTTCAGCTGATCGTGATAGAAGCGCGCGGCTTCCCGGTTTGCCGAGAGGATGCGCAGGCGGCGCTTGGCCAGGCCGTCGTCGTAGTTGTCCTCGGGCAGCTGCATGCCCACGCGCTGGCTGAGGGCCTTCACGGCCTCCACGTAGTCCAGGCGCTCCATGCGCATGAGGAAGGCCACGCCGTCGCCCCCCGCGCCGCAGCCGAAGCAGTAAAACGAATTCGACTCTGGGTATACGGCGAAGGAAGGGGTCTTCTCGCTGTGGAAGGGGCACAGGCCCATCAGCAGGCGGCCCGACCGCCGGAGATTCGGCACATAGGGCGAGATGAGCTGCTCGATGTCTACGCGCAGGCGGAGCTCCTGTAGGTAACTATCGGGGATGGCGATAGGGCGGGCCTCCTTTCAATGCTGAATTCATAATGCTGAATGCTGAATTGGGATGCGTCGCTCCGCGATGCCTTCCTCACCCGCCCGAGGCGGGAGCTCCTCCCACGGGGAGGAGCTTGGGGAATTAAGTAAAACGACATCTTAACCCACTGCCTTGTAATTGCATATCCCGCTTACGGTCAAGCCCCCAAGCTCCTCCCTGTGGGAGGAGCTATCGCCTCGGGCGACTGAGGAAGGCATCGCGGAGCGACGTTCCTACAGGCTGTGCGGCGCTACACCTCCGCCTGGGCCTTCACGATCGCCACGATCTCGTCCACCCGCATCACCAGCTCCTTGCCGGCGATTTTCCCGCCCGGCTTGTCCGGCATGTAGGCCTGCGACATGAAGCGGATGAACTGCTTCAGCTTCCGGAGATCCTTCCAGTACCAGATGTGGAAGTGGCTCAGCTGCAGGGCCAGGGCGCGCAGCTCCAGCAGGAGGGGCTCCACGGCCTGGCGGTCGTTCTCGTCCGCGCGGAGCACGCCGCCGCGGATGGCGGTGAAGTCGGCAACGATCTTCCCGCGCTGCTGGAGGAAGCGCTGCTTGCCCAGCGTGCGGTCAATTTTGCCGCGTATGTTCATGGTCATCAGCAGCGTGACCAGGGTGATGGCGAAGCTGAAAATACATACCCAGTTGACGATGTTCTGAATCATAGTATCCTCCATGATTTCGGCACGAAGCAGGCCTCGAAGGTATTCACGGCGAACCTGTCCGTCATGCCGGCGATGTAGTCGGCCGAGGCGCGTTCGGGGCCCTCGGCCTCGCAGATGCGGCGGTAGTCCTCCGGCATCGCGCCGGGGCGGGCGGCGAAATATTGGTACAGCCAGGTGACCATGTCGATGGCCTTGGTCTCCTCGCTCTTGCACAGGGGGTTGGTGTAGACCTGCGCGAACATGAAGCCGTGCAGGGCCTCGAAGGCGGCGGCAATATCGGGTGAAAGGGCGATACATTCCCCGCCGCTTCCCCGCGCGGCGGTACTGCCCCGAACCGCCGAGAGCACCAGGGTATTGACGCGCGCGCTCTTCGATTTGCCAAGGGCCTCCCGGATAGCGGCGGGGATGTCGTCCTCGCTGAGCACACCCGCCCGGATGGCGTCGTCGATATCGTGATTGATGTAGGCCACGCGGTCGGCCAGGCGCACGCACTGCCCCTCGAGGGTATCGGCTCGCGGCCCGTTGGTGTGGCGCTCGATTCCATTGCGCACGGCCTGCGTGAGATTGAGACCCGCGCCGTCTTTCTCGAGCTTGTCCACCACGCGCAGGCTCTGCTCGTAGTGGCGGAAGCCCGGGGGGAAGACACTGTCCAGGGCGCGCTCCCCCGCGTGGCCGAAGGGCGTGTGCCCGAGGTCGTGCCCCAGCGCCACCGCCTCGGTCAAATCTTCGTTGAGCCGCAGGGCACGTGCGATGGTCCTAGCGATCTGCGCGACTTCGAGGGTATGGGTCAAACGCGTGCGATAGTGATCGCCCTCGGGGGAAAGAAAAACCTGGGTCTTGTGCTTGAGGCGGCGAAACGCGCTGCTGTGGAGAATCCTGTCCCTGTCGCGCTGAAAGGCTGTGCGGATCTCGCAGGGGGGCTCGGGGCGCTGCCGCAGCGCCTCATCGGCAAAGGCGGCGCGGGGCGAGATGGTTTTACGCTCTAAATTACACTGAGTTTCACTGATTGTCATGCCTGTTCCGCCCCCTTTCACCCATGTTATACGCAGGAAATCCAAAAATTCCTGCAAAATATTTTTTTACCCCTTTCTTTTGCCGGGGATATCCTGTATAATAGGATCAGAATACTTTAAGCTTTGGGTTGTGGAGGAGAGCGGCGTGGAAAATACGGAGAAGCGCAGGGTGTGCCTGAACATCTGCGGGGTGGACTATGTCCTTCTGTGCGAGAAGGACGAGGGATATATGCGGGCGCTGGGCGCGCAGCTGCATGACGACATGACCCGCATGCTGCGGGACAACGGGCGGATCTCCGCCACGCAGGCGGCCGTGCTGTGCGCGCTGCAGGCCATGGACGAGGCCCGCGAGGCCCAGACCACCGCCGAGAATTTGCGCGCCCGGATACAGGACTACCTGGAGGACGCGGCGCAAATGAAAAAAGAGGCCGAGCTTTCAAGGCACGAGGCCGAGCAGCTGCAGCGGGAGAACGCGGAGCTGAAGAGGTGGAAAGCCTAAAATCACTATGAAACCCGAACTTCTCGCCCCGGCCGGCAGCGCCGAAGCCCTCCTCGCGGCCATACGCTGCGGGGCCGACGCTGTCTACCTCGGCGGCGGGGCGTTCAACGCCAGGGCGGGCGCGCGCAATTTCTCAAGCGAGGCCCTGGAGGACGCTGGCCGCCTGTGCAAATCGCATGGGGTGAAGCTATATTTCACGCTGAATACGCTGCTCACCGACAGGGAGCTCCCCCAAGCTTCGGCCCTTGCCGAGCAGGCCGTGCGGGCCGGGGCGGACGCAATCATCGTGCAGGATTTGGGACTGCTGCTGCGGCTGCATGAAGCCCGGCCTGATCTGCCGCTGCACGCCTCCACGCAGTGCTCGGTGCAGACGGCGGGCGGCATGGCCCTGCTGAAGGAGCTTGGGGCCATGCGCTGCATTGCGCCGCGGGAGTTGACGCGCGATGAGCTGGCCGCTCTGGCGGAAACCGCGCCGCTGGAGCTGGAGGCCTTCGTCCACGGGGCGCTGTGCATGTCGGTCTCGGGCCAGTGCCTGCTGAGCTTCGCCCTGGGCGGGCGAAGCGGCAACCGGGGTACCTGCGCGCAGCCATGCAGACTACCCTTTTCAATTCACAATGAACAATGTACAATGAACAATTATGGATTGAGTTTAAAAGATTTAAGTTTGCTAAGTGAAGCCAAGAAGCCGCCATTGAATCAAATGGCCGCGCTGAAGATCGAGGGGCGGCTTAAGCGCCCGGAATATGTCGCGGCGGCGGTGACGGCCTTCCGCCACGCCCTCGACGGCACGGCCTCGCCTGTATCCGGCGAAGACCTGCGGCGGACGTTCAGCCGCTCGGGCTTCACGCAGGGGTATTTTGACGCGTCGCGCGATAAAAACATGTTCGGCGTGCGCCGGAAAGAGGACGTCGCCCCGCTGGAGACGCTGCAACGCATGGCCGCGCTGTATGCCAAAGAAATACCAATCTGTAGGGGTGGCCAGCAGGCCCGGGTGAAACAGGCAATACCGGCGGGCGGCAAAAATGCCGCCCCTACAGCAGAGATAGGCGGAAACCTTTTGCGATTCCTCTCATATGAACAAATCCCCGACAACATGCCCAGAGACGCGCAAATCTTCCTCCCCTGCTCCACGCCGCCCGAACTGCTGCGAAAATACCGCGCGCAGGTGACGATACCGGCGGGGGTGTTTGGGGACTACAAGAAAATTTTTGCGCAACTGCGGCAGGCCAAAGAAAACGGCGCGTCGCTGGCCATGGCGCAGACCCTCGACGGCGTTGCCCTGGCGCGGGAGGCCGGGCTTGTCCCCATCGCGGGTGAGGGCATGAACGTGCTCAACAGCGCGAGCCTGGAGGCCCTGCAAAGCCTTGGCTGTGCGGGCGCGGTGCTCTCGGTGGAGATCAATCTGGGACAGACAAAAGCCCTCCTCGCTGGCGAGGGGGGTGGCCGTAGGCCGGGGGGGGTGGGAATAATGATATATGGCCGCCTGGCGCTGATGCTCTGCCGCAACTGCCCTATCAAAGCACAGATTGGCTGCAAGGCGTGCAGCAATAGCAAGAGCCTGATTGATCGAAAGGGCGTGGCGTTCCCCGTGCGGTGCGAGAACGCCTGCGCGAAAGTGTATAACTCCCGGCCAATATGGCTCGCCGATGTGCAGGATAAAATTCCGGCGCTGGGGTTCCGGCTGTTCAGCTTCACAATCGAAAGCCGGAAGGAATGCGCAAAGATATTGCGGGCATATCAAAATAAAGAGGCGTGCGGGGGCGCGTTCACGAGAGGGTGGTGCAAATGAAGCTCGTCATGATCATAGGCCCGCAGGCGGTGGGAAAGATGACCGTGGGGCAGGCGCTCGCCAAAATCACGGGCCTGAAGCTGTTCCACAACCACGAGACCATCGAGCTGGTGCGGCCGCTGCTCTCGCTGGACAGGGCCGAGGGCTGGGCGCTGGTGACAGAGCTGCGCGAGAGCGTGTTCCGCCACTTCGCGCGCAGCGGGCAGGAGGGCATGATCTACACGGGCGTGTGGGCCTTTGACGAGCCGTCTGACCGGCTGTACTTCGAGGGGATTTTCGACCTGTGGCGGGAGGAATGCCCGGAGGTTGAAATTTATCTTGTTGAGCTGGAGGCCGATTTGGAGACCCGGCTGGCCCGCAACCGCACGGAGAACCGGCTGCTGCACAAGCCCAGCAAAAGGGACTTCGAGTGGTCGGACCGGGATGTGCGTGAAAGCAATGAAAAATACCGGCTCAACTCCCTGCCCGGGGAGATCACCGAGGCGAATTATTTGCGGCTGGACAACACGGAGATGAGCCCGGCGACGGCGGCAAGGGCGATCAGGGAGAGGTTTGGGCTGTGATTGGAATGTAAGGCGCGGGCGGCCTGCTGACCGCCCCTACGCTTGACATATCATCTGTTTTGTGTTATAATTATGATGAGATAGTGTCTGTAGTGGTGGCCAGCAGGCCACCCGCATTGCACGTCATTGCACGTCAAAAAGGAGCATTCCTATGCACGACCCCGGCGCGGCGCAAATCCTAGGGCGATTGTCGCTGCTGTTTCTGTTAATCCTGGTCAACGCGTTCTTCGCCATGAGCGAGATCGCGGTGATTTCCCTGAACGAAAATAAAGTGGAGCGCATGGCCACCGGGGGCAGCCGCAAAGCCCGGCGCATCCGCTCGCTGATGAAAAACGCGGGCCGCTTCCTGTCGATGATACAGATCGGCGTGACTTTGGCGGGTTTTTTGGCCTCGGCCGCCACGGCGCAGAGCTTCGGCACGCCGGTGGAGCTGCTGCTGCTGAAAATCCTGCCGGAGCGCATGGAGGGGCTGGCGGCGCCCGTGGTCACGGTGCTGCTCACCCTCGCGATCGCGTATGCCTCGCTGGTGCTGGGGGAGCTGGTGCCCAAGCGCCTGGCGCTGAAGTACCCCGAGAAGATCGCGCTGGGCATGTCCGGGTTTCTGAGCGGCTGCGCTGCAATATTCCGGCCGCTGGTATGGATCGTCTCCGCCTCAGCCAACGGGGTGCTGCGCCTGCTGGGGATCGACCCAGACGCCGCCGAGGCCCCCGTGACGGAAGAAGAGATCCGCATGCTGGTGGACGCCGGCGGGGATTCGGGCGTCATCGAGGAGACGCAGCAGGAGATGATACACAACATCTTCGAGCTGGACGATCTGGACGCCGGGGATATCATGACCCACCGCACGGACATCATCGGCGTGGAGGCGGACGAGCCCCTGGAGAACGCCGTGCAGGCCGCCATGCGGGAGGGCTGCTCACGCTTGCCGGTATACGAGGACGACCTGGACAAGATCATCGGCGTGATCTACATCAAGGATTTGCTGCCCTACGTGGGCAAGGAGCTGCCCGGCCAGAGCCCCCGCGAGGTGATGCGCGAGGCCCACTACGTCCCCGAGAGCAAGCGCTGCGGCGCGCTGCTCAAGGAGATGACCGCCAGCCGCACCCAGATCGCCGTTGTGGTGGACGAATACGGCGGCACGGCGGGCCTTGTGACCCTCGAGGACGTGCTCGAGGCCATCGTGGGCAGCATACAGGACGAATATGACGACGAGGAAGAGGATATATCTAAGATAGACGAGAGCACCTTCCTGCTGGAGGGCACCACGGCCGTGGAGGAGATCGAGGCGCTGACCCACGTGCCCCTGCCCGAGGGGGACTACGACACCATCGCGGGCTTCGTCATCCGTGAGCTGGGGTATCTGCCCCGCGAGGGGGATCACCCCGAGGTGGAGTATAAGGGCCTGAAATTCACCGTGGAAGAGGTGGAGGACAGGCGCGTGGCGGTAATCACGGTGGAAATTGGGAAAGGAGAACAGGCATCATGAAAACAGGGGAACTGCGACTGATCAGCTACAACATTGCGGGCCTGCCGGTCAAATCCGTTTTCGAGGGCCGCAGCGCCAAGCTTGACGCCGCCGAAATCGGCCGCCAGGTGCGCGCCGCGGGCTATGACCTCCTGGCCGTGCAGGAGGACTTCTGCAGCTACCGGCAGCTCCGGCGGGAAATACAGGCGCCGTATTACAGCTTCAGCAAGGGGAATGTCCCCGCGGGCGATGGCGTGGACATCTTCTCCCGGTATCCGCTCTACAACGTCGCGCGCGTCCCCTGGGCGCGGTCCTACGGCGGCATCACCTACGGCGCGGGGTGCGAATACACCCCTAAGGGCTTCATACACGCGGTCATGGCGCTGGCTCCCGGCGCGTACGTGGACGTCTATAACCTGCATGCCGTAGCCGGGGCCTACTCCGAATGGGAGGAGAGCGCCTGGGATGAGCCGACCATCGCGGGCGAATACCGCAGGGCCGGATACGAGCAGCTGAGGGACTACATACAGGAGCGCTCGGCGGGCCGCGCCCTGATCCTTCTGGGGGACTTCAACACCGTGCTGTGGAAGGTGCCAGACGGCCTTTACGACGTACTGATCGGGCCTCTGGGCCTGAAGGACAGTTGGGCCGATCTCTTCAACGGCGGCAGGATGGCCTACGACGGCGGGGACTGGGAGGGCGCCACCACCCGGGACGCGGGCAGCGCGGAGTTCATCGATAAGATTCTATACAGGAGCGGCGGGGCCGTGGAATTCACGGTTGCCGAGGCCGCCCATGTGCCCTGGAAGACCCCCCAGGGCCGCGACCTCTCCGACCACGACAGCTGGGCGGCGAGGCTGCGCTATACCATCACCGGCACGCGGGAGGGCAATGATACGCGCTTGCGTATACCCGAGCCCATGCCCGCCGGGGAGAAGCTGCGGGGCTACGCCGCGGGCATTCGCAACGACGCTGTGGTGCTGAAGAAAGAGATACCAAGGATACTGGGGAGGGAAAAATAGCATGAAACGAATGATTTCCATCATCGCCGTCCTCGCCCTGTGCGCGGCCACCCTTCTCCTGTCCGGCTGCAATTGGTTCAACCGCGAAGAGCCGGGCGTGCCCACCACCTACCCCTACGTGTTTGTCCACGGGCTCAACGGCTTCGGAGACGACACGGGCAGCCCGGTATCCTACTGGGGGGCCACGGGCGGGCCGCTGCTGCCCGCGCTGGCGGAACAGGGCACTATGTGCTTCGCCCCCTCGGTGAACGCCGTGGGCTCCGCCTGGGACAGGGCCTGCGAGCTCTACGCCGCCCTCGCCGGGGGCGTGGTGGACTACGGCGCGGCCCACAGCGCCGCCTGCGGCCACGAGCGCTACGGCAAGGACTACGGTGAGCCGCTGTTCCCCGACTGGGGGACTGTAGATGACAACGGCAACCTGCGCAAGGTCAATTTGATCGCCCACAGCTTCGGCGGGGCGACGGCGCGGCTGCTGTGCGCGCTGCTCCACAACGGCGCGCCCGAGGAACGGGCCGCGGCCGGGGGTTTCTCCCCCCTCTTCGCCGGGAGCAAGGGGGACTGGGTGTTCAGCCTGACCTGCGTGGCCGCGCCCCACAACGGCGTGAGCCTGCTGACCCTTGTGGACGTCAACCCCCTGTTTGCCGGGCTGGCCTCGCTGCTGGGCAGCGCGAACCTGGACGGCATCCTGTCCGGGCTGGGCTTCACCTGGGGCGGCATGGGGATCGGCGAGGTGCTGCGCATGGCGAAGACCATGGACACCGCCTATTATGACCTGAGCATCGCGGGGGCCAAGGAGGTCAACCGGCTCACGCGCAGTCTCTGCCCCGATACCTACCTGTTCTCCTACCCCGTGGCGGGCACCGACGAAAACGGCAAGCCGACCGGCGACATGACGACGCTCTACAAGCCCCTGGGGATGCTCATCGGGAATTTCACCAGCCCGGAAAACGGCATTGACGACGCGTGGCGGCAGAACGACTGCCTGGTGAACACGATCTCCGCCACCTACCCCTTCGGCGAGCCGCACACGGAGGTCGTCTACCCCAAGGCCCTGACGCCTGATTCCCTGAAGCCCGCAATCTGGTATGTCATGCCCACCACGCCGGGGGATCACGGCTCGGTGATCGGGCTGGGGCGGGAATTGGAGGAGACAGTGGCGTTCTATACGGAGATGATTTTTCGTATTGACTTGCTGAGCAAGGATGTGACGGGGTAAAAAATGTAGAGACGCACAGCTGTGCGTCTCCAACTTTATCCTATCCCAATCTGTATCCGCGTTCCACCAGCAGCCTCAATATCCTGTCCCCCGGGTTGAGCAGCTTGGAGAGCGACATATCGTGGTTGAGCGTATCGATCAGGTAGGCGATGTACTTCGACATACGCACCGAGACGTGCCAGGGGCGCTCGTCCAGCTCCGGCGGGGTGTAGATCATGTCGCCGGTGAAGATCCTGTCGAACAGCCCGGCCTTGTAGGCGGCGTCCATGCGCCCGAGCCCCGAGGAGAACAGCCCGAAGGCCGCGCACACGAACACCCGCTCCGCCCCCAGCTCCTTGAGCTTCGAGCACACGTCGATCATGCTGTCGCCGGAGTCGATCATGTCGTCCACCACGATGACGTCCTTGCCCTCCACGTTGGCGCCCAGGAACTCGTGGGCGATGATGGGGTTGCGGCCGTCGCGCACCACGCTGTAGTCGCGGCGCTTGTAGAACATGCCCAGATCCACCTGGAGCATGTGGGAGTAGAAGATGCTGCGCTGCATGCCGCCCTCGTCGGGGGAGATGATCATCAGGTTGTCCTTGTTGATGTTGATGTCCGGCACGTTGTTCAGGATGGCCTTGATCATCTGGTAGACCGGCGGCACGCTCTCGAAGCCGCAGTTGGGGATGGCGTTCTGCACGCGCGGGTCGTGGGCGTCGAAGGTGATGATGTTCTTCACCCCCAGGTGCACCAGCTCCTGCAGCGCCATGGCGCAGTCCAGGCTTTCGCGGTTGGAGCGCCGGTGCTGCCGGCCCTCGTAAAGCATGGGCATGATCACGTTCAGGCGCAGCTCCTTGCCCGCCGCCGCGCTGATGACCCGCTTCAGGCTCGCGAAATGCTCGTCCGGGCTTGTCCGGCGCATCTCGCCGTTCATGTTGTAGCGCACGCCCCAGTTGAAGCAGTCGCACAGCAGGAACAGGTCGTAGCCCCGCACGGACTGGCTGATCACCGCCTTGGCCTCCCCCGTGCGGAAGCGGTCGATGCGCGCCTCGATGAGATAGCTGTCGTTCACGTAGCGGCGCAGGATATCCTCCTTTGGGCGCCCCTTGACGAAGTCCTTGCGCCAGCCGGTGATGTAGGCGTCCACCTGCTGCGCCATGCGCTCGCAGCCCGGCAGCGCGATG
>Ga0123353_10002991_pt1 | contig 21157 bp, 13 predicted proteins | sample TergutLab28metaG_3_FD_92763 | JGI IMG/M metagenome (GOLD analysis project Ga0123353, IMG submission 92763) | Labiotermes labralis P3 segment gut microbial communities from Petit-Saut dam, French Guiana - Lab288 P3 | ecosystem: Host-associated > Arthropoda: Insects > Digestive system > Gut ... | reverse complement strand
TTCACCCCAGTCATCCGCCCCGGTGACACCGACATGACAAACCGCTGGACCGCCGTGATGGCGCAGGTGTGTGGAGAAAGGCAGGAAACGGTATGATGAACCCTCTATTGCGACTAAAACAGCACTCCGGGCTTCCGACATCGGACGGGGAAATCCCTGGCGATACGCTTGCGGAGTATCTCTATCGGATACAACGTGGCGGGCAGGCCCTCATTTTGAAGAATATCGTGGCTGAGATTATTGATTGCCTGGAAATTCTGAATCAACAAATCAACCAAGAAACTGGCGTGAATGCTCCACCGATTGAACGTCAACTCGCGTATGCCGTATCCGGGATTGTCTCTTCCTGCCTGGATAAGGCAATGGAATTACAACAGACCAACGTGAAATGCGCGATCGCGGCGAATCTGCTTTGTGCCGCCTGGTGTGTGCAATGCGCGTGGGATGCATTATTGGCAGGTGACATCGAAAATCTACCATCGCACGTGGAGGGAGAACTGTGGGGCCGAGACGACCGAGGCCGTGTCGTATAGGTCACGGTTGGATTGTTGGAATTGCAAGGCTTTACACGCATGAATCATCACAGGGAACGCGGCATGGAGCATAACATGGCCACACGCGCCCAATTCGGCAAGGCCGTACTGGAACTCGTCCGCGGCGACATCACACAGGAACACGTTGACGCCATCGTCAACGCCGTCAACTCGCGGCTGGCCGGTGGCGGCGTAGACGGCGCGATCCACCGCGCCGGCGGCCCGACGATCATGGATGAATGCCGCCGAATCGGAGGCTGCCCGGCCGGTTAGGTCGTCGCAACCACCGCCGGCCGCCTGCACGCCAAACGCATCCTACACACCGTCGGCCCAATCTGGCGAGGCGGCAACCACAACGAAGCCGCCCAACTGGCCTCCTGCTACCGCGAATCCCTCGCCCTCGCCACCCGCGAAAACCTGACCAGCATCGCCTTCCCCAGCATCTCCACCGGCATCCATGGCTACCCCGTCGAGCAGGCGGCCCAGGTAGCGATAAAAACCATCGCGAAGTTCCTTGCCACCACCAAAACTGTTCGCCACGTACGGTTCGTGCTCTTCGATGATCGTACGTTCACGCATATGCTGCTGCGTTAGCTGCATATAACGATTAGGCAGATGTAATCTCATGAAAATTTAGTGGTAATTATAGATGTCCGTGCGAGCAAATTTTTTGCCACAAATAAACCTCTCTTCGAGGTAGAAGTTATCTAAAGGACTCGCCTAAAATGGCCACACAATAAAAGTCCCTCAAAGTGCTGCGTCAAGCGTTCAGCAATACTTGTGGTATGAATTAAAACCCCAACCTCAATGTTTCGCTCCTGTGCCGCATCTGTGAAGTTTGCCGACGATATAAATGCTGTCTTGCCGTCAACCACTACGCACTTGGCGTGCATCGGTGACCTATCGTTGTTGGCGGTGGAACTTCGGGTATAACAAAAAACTTCTGGAAGCGGATAACCAATAGGCCATTCAGAGGTCTTGAAGTGATCGGCAAATACCTCGTCAACATTTTTGACTGAGTTTGTTGTATGTCCTTGCGAGAGAACGACATCAAGGAACATCCTCACTTTAAGATCAGGCATTTTGGCCATACGCTGAGCCAACGCCTTAAATACTCGTTGTCCGTGGTATATGGCGTAACCAGCTATCACGACTGATTGCTGTGCGGCTAGAAAGAGTTCATGTACTACCGCAGCCGTGTCACGAATCGGGAGTCCCGGACTTTCCGGTCCAGTGAGCACAAGTTTAAGGTCATCATCATTAACCCGCCGATGCTGTCGTCTATCATTTATGACCTTGCGGATTATCCACGCTATCTGCTCAGGGGTGAACTGTTGCTCTTCCCATTGAATCAAGGCGGCGGCTGCACGCATTCCATTTTCCTTGCCGAGAAGGTGGACAAACGCCGCAGTCCCGAAAGGCACAGCAAGGCGTCCTGTCTGAAGGGATGAGGCTATTGCTTCAAGGTCGTTGTCACCCAAGAAAGAGATGTTGTCGTCAAATGCCGTCAAGTTGGAAAAACTCCGTTCCGTTATTTTCGACGGTCGATACAACAAGTGATCGGTCGAGGAAGTCATTGTGTTGTTCACATGAAGTCTCTGCAATCAACAAACAGCCGTGACAGGCGGCCCCCTGAAGGAATCGGCGTTCATGTTCGTCCTTTGGGTCGTGCTCGGCACAAACGGGATCATTCGAGCAAAGTCGTGCCATCTCCAAGGCCGATTTTACGTGCAGATGAATCCGTCGGCCAACCTCCACGAGGCCGCCAAGCGTTCCTTCCGCGTCAGGGCTTCCCGTGAAGAGCAGCACGCCATAGCCCACTCCCGGCAGAGCATAGACCCGCTCCCGGATTGAACTGGCAGAATAGCCACACTCGATGGATATGGCGGTAATAAGCAGGTGCGAAAAGGAGTGCAACATGATGTACCGTGCATCCGGCAACTCCCTCTCGGAACCGGGATGCTCCTGCCGCCATGTCTCGAAGCCAGCCCGGAGAGATTGTTCTCGATGTTTAACAGTATCCTTTGCATACCACGCATCAATGGCTTCATCTTGGAATTGCAGAAAAATACCTTCGCCCTTGTTTTCAATGGCCGGAACCCAGGTGACCTCCCTGGCCAACGGGGCTCGTTGTACCTCGATGTCCAGTTCGCCGGTAACATCAGGTGAAGCCGCCTCGAATCTGGTGAATCCTGCCAAGGCCGCCACTTCCCGCAAACGATGCACCAGGACAACATTGCAAATATTCTGCATCCAAGGCCGTTTCAGCAGGTCTTTCCATTTTTCCGGCGGGGACGATCTTGCAAAAAAATCTCCGTTGGGTTTGTCGTGATCGCCATCATTCTTCACGGTACTGAGTGTCTCGATTTCCACCTGCTTCACACTCTTTACCGATGGGCCGCTCCCGCTCCGACGACGCTCGATTTCCGCGAGGACATTCTCATCAGCGAACCCTTCCAGCGATGACGCAACGTCCGTATAGAAAGACTTGACCATCGCCAACGCCTGCGCGTCTTTGACTGGCTGTAGAAAATGCCATACATGGCCAACCCGACGGACAAGCTCTTCATCGTTTTCTGGAAGTGAAATCACGCTCAATAACTGGGCAAAGTAGGAATTGCTGGCGGTCCGAATCAGAAGCCGATTATGTTCCCTGCACCCGGGGGCCTTCAACGCAGGGCTCAGCCATGGCTGCCCACCATCACACATGCCAAGAGCGTGCCTGTCCTTGGCGGCAGCATCGCTCATGCGGCGCTGGACGCCACATTCACAGCGCACGAGGAGTTCGGAGAGATCCGCACTGGTTCCAGTCTCATCAATCCACATCTGCCGATTACAAGCGGAGTTTCCATGAACAAAATAGTTCCAAAGAATGTCACCAATATGCCCATTCCGGCATGCCCGGACAAAACGAACCGGAACAACGGGCAGTTTCTTCGATTTCGGGCCGTCCTTATAGTCAAAAACAGACTTGCCTTGTAACTGGCGGCGATGTACCAGCATGCGGGAACGCACATTTGGTGGCTGGTTTGGTACCTTGACGACCTCGGTAACAAACCACTCTGGAAATTGCCACACGTTAATCCCGGTTGTAGTCACCGCAGGGTCATCAAGGTCTACCGGAGGCGTCCGCAAGCGCAGATGCTGGACATCAAGAATAACCTTCAGTTTTTCCACCAGTCTTGGCTCGTGAATTTCTTCGGTTCCAGCATCACTCCATCCATCAAGCCCGCCAACCAACACCGAATAATGCGGCAGATCAAGCATGGCCCCCGGGCCAAATGTCGTAATCACCTGACTACGGCGTATTTTTCCGTGAGGTTTCTTTTTCGAAGTCTGTTTATTCATCCTTCTTCCTCCTCCCCGGAGTCCACGGAAACTCCGTCAAATGTTTTCATCCATAAGGCTACGTCGGGTTCCACATCACGCATCGACCGATTGGCACGGAACCGCATGAATTCCGGCGACATGTTCTTAAGGTCAACATCGAGAAAGTCATGCAGCAGAGATGTACCATTGCCGCCCTCGTGCTTCTGATATTTGATGCCGCCCGGCAGCGATTCATGTTTTCGGGCAATTCGGAGCCACACGTCCAGTAACTTGGCCCCTTCAGCTCTTACTCTCTGCCGATGCCTCTCCTGTTCCTCCGCGGAGGCGTTGTGTTCATGTTCTGCGGCACGCTCACCCAACACATCCACCACAACGTCAAGATTCTGTCGTTCATTCAGAATCTGGTTAGCCCCGGACGGTGAGGTCATCGGCGTATGACCCAGGCGGCCCAAGGCCACCAGGGACGCGGCTAACCCTCGATCAAGGGCCCTGGGGGAAAACGGCGTTACGCTGGTCGCCTCTACACTTCTATAGAAGGACTCATGGTAGGCGACGAACCGTTCGTAATGGGACCGATCTCGTGGCTTGTGGATATTCAGTAACGTCACGACGAGACCGGGTCTGTTGGGGTCTCGTCCGACGCGGCTGGTCGCCTGAATGTACTCGGCGCTGCTCTTGGGTTGGCCAAAAACAACCATTAACCCCAGGCGGGTAATATCGAGGCCGACGGAGATCATGTTGGTGGCGATACCGACATCAACCGCATCCTTGTGCAGGAAGTGTTGCGCCAGTTTCCGCTTTGCAGCCGCGACCGAAGCAGTATCCATGCGGGAGGTCAACTCAACAGGTTCGTAATCGATGTCTCTGTCTGCGAAGATTCCTGTCTCCTCGCCTGCGCGAAGGCGGTTTCCATAACCCTTGAGGCGATTGCGTACCTCGTCCTCGATCACTCGGCGGCATCCCCCAAGCTCACGAAGACTATTGTAGTATCCCATCAGCGTCATGTACGGGTCAGATGGATTGTCCGCTGCCTCTGGATTCTTACGGTAGATTTGCTCCGCCGAGGCCAGCAACGCCAAGTAGACACGAAGCATAATCAATTTGGGACTTCTACCTTGAGCGGCAACCCCAACATAGAGCCTGGCGTTGCTTTTATTGAGTTGGTGCGTCTGGGCAAAAAACGAATCCGTCCGGTCAGGCCCCGGAGGCGGGAAAATATCGGTTTGGCGACAAAACAAGGCCTGGATTTGTGAATCAGCCCGTCGCACCGTAGCAGTCGATGCAACAATCTTCGGCCGAATCTTCGTTTCACCAATTTTTTGGGAAGTAAGTTCGTCCAAAGCCGCTTCGTATAGTCCCGCCATCGTGCCCAGCGGGCCTGAAATGAGATGCAGTTCGTCCTGGATAATCAATTCCGGCGGCGGTAGTCTTCCACCTGGGATGGGATGTCCCTGATTGGGGTCGCAGGGCCCGTAAAAACCGTCCTTGTCGTGCCTATCAACCAGTCCAAAAAATGCTCCAACTTGTCCAGTCCACGGCATTGAGGCGAACTTGTCAACCGTGGCAATCATGAAGCAGGGGAGCCGGCGGTACATCTGGTCATCGACAGCCAAGATCGGTAAATAATTCCCCCTGATAAAGGCACAATTTCGGTTCGCACAACGAACAAGGAGATCAATCGGATTATCGTCATTTGGACGAAGGTCAAAACAATCGCGTGCAAAGGGTTCACCACACCAGGGACATTCCCGTAGTGGAATTGGTGGAGCATAGTTACGGCTATCCCGACGAAATCGTTGCGTCTTGATCCGGGCCGAGTGTTGATTATTGTCCCCTTTTCTCCCCATGCGATTGGGAGTGGCCGCCTGGCCGACCCAAAGCCCGATCTCAAAAGGCCATTGCCCAAGTTTCGATGGGGTTTGTTTGCGTTCGAGTTCCAGGGCACAAATCATCGTGGCTGCTCGCGAAAGCTGGTCGAGCGTTAGCAGACGTAACGTATAACGCATGAGCACGGTCAGCCCAGACGAGGCGATGTTGGGATTTCGTAATCTTCGCAGGACAATGGTGAATGCTGCCAGGCCGAGATAGGCTTCGGTTTTTCCACCACCGGTCGGAAAGAACAGAAGGTCCACAATTTTTCGGTCATCATGCTGTGGGGCCACGATACCGCGCAGATTCATCAAAATGAATGCCAACTGGAATGGAAACCAATCAACCCGGACCTGTGCCGGGTCTTTCCCTTCCCAAACGCCGCGGCGTTGGCGAGCCTGCTGGGCCATGACTCGATTGGCGATTCGAAATGCTTCCAGACAAACCGGATCATCCAATTGCTTAATACCGTCCTCAATACGATTCGCCGCAACCGAGGCACGCTGTAGAAGAAAATCCTCGATCTCCTTGCGCCGTGGCAAAGTCTGAGAAGTCTTTTTCTTTTGGGACGCGATCCACTGACGGTAACGCGTGACAATATCACCCATTTTGGCCTGAGCATCCTGACCGTCCACTAGAGTTGAAAGTGCATCCATCGACAGTGTTACGTCCGCCCCAAGGTTGCTGGGAGCTACGCGAAGGACCTGAGCCTGTGGAATCCAGCAGGTTTTGACTTCTACACATTGCCCATTTACCAAAACCGCCTCGGCGGAAACAGCGTGGCCAACAACATACTCATACGAATCGTGGTACTGAAGGTCTGCTATTTGCTCATCCAAATCGTCACTCTCAAAGCTTCGCAGATTCGGCCTAGCCACGAACGGTTGCGATGAATGGGCGTCCAATTGCATCTGAAATGCAAAGGCCTCATCCTTGACTGAAGTATCGGCCGGTGGTCGGCGGTTTACAAGGAATATCGAGATCGCTTTGGTTTCAGCCGGAATCAGCAGGGCCAAATCACCTGTAACATTCACCGGACGAACAGTCCATACAATTTTGAGCCCATTGCTGTTGGGAACGTCCGTTTCCTGAGTGGGCATCCGCTTGTCGGGGAGATCAATAACAACCGTTTCTTCGCGATGGATGCGTTGCCAAACGGTACAGCATTTTTTATCTTTTACTGATTCCTGACGAACATAATCTCCCCAGCGAGCCAATACGGAAAGTTGTGTGACCTCCTTCGGCACTAAAACACTCATGCCCATCGACGATGGAAGATACTTCTTTTTCGCCGAGGCGGGTTCGGGGGCCACCCCGTCTTCCGTGCCTGCGGCATCTTCCTCGACGGCAACTTCCTCTGCTGACTCCTCCTCCACCTTCTGCTCTTCTCCAGCATCCCGCGGCACCAGGAAACCAGTCAGATACCAGCGTGACGGTGCCTGAAGCAGCGCCTCATCTAATGTTCCAAGGCCCGGCTCTGGCCCGATCAAATCAAGCTTCAGTGCGTTCACCAACATAGATCGAACATCGACAGAATTCATTGTCAGGCCCTCCTATACGACGATAGTCCCTGTGGGTATGGCCATTCCCCAGTAGTATCCAAACTATCTAGAAGCTCGCTAATCGACATACATGGAAACTGTGTGTAATAGCTGGCTATAGATGGGTAAAAAGTAACCAAAGCAATGGTGGTTTCCGTCGGCGTGATATCCAGACCGGCGGCCTCTGGCAAGGATTCAAGCGCCATGGCGATGGTCTTCATGTTTTGCCGAACCCAGTCAACTTTCTTTTGAAATTTCACGAAAAACCCATCTTTGGGATTCGTGAATTGGGCAAGGTCGTCACGAAAGCGGACAGCTTCTGTCCCCGACTGCACAAGTTTGCATTCGAGCAGAACGAGAAGACGCTTCGTCGGCGAGTAAGCCAAGCAATCGAGTTCTCCCACGTTGCCAGGAATTATCTGTTTTGCCTCTCCCGTTCCAATGTAATTCCTGAAGCTTGCCGCTATATGAAAGCCACGTTGCTTGAGGTGATCGGCGCAAAACCGCTCGAATTCTTTCCCACATCGGTTCGCAAGAAGATTTAGGCCTTGGCGGATGGAAGGAGCCTCCCATTCGGGCGGAACTCGCTGGAACGCCATGTCTCGAATGGTAACGGCCATGCACTCTTTGGCCATGCCTTTCGACCATGTTAGGTGTATGCCCGTGTGATGGGGAAAATCAAAAAATCCCCGTCGCCAGGCGCGGTACTCTTGTTTTGGCTTCCACACCTGCCGGCCCTCCGCAATCATATTTGTGCGTGAGGCGGTAAACCCATTGAGAATTCTTTCGATGGCTTCTGGTGTTGCACCCGAAACTTCGCTGGCATTTTTTACCATCTGATCCCGAGGGACAAAGGGTATAGGAAAGCCACTTGGAGGTACAGTTGCATTGTGAATCAAAGATTCCAAGATATATATACATCCTTCGTGACTTAAACCGAAAACAGTTTGAAATGCTTCATTGAGTATCGAAATACGCATGTCTTTGTCGTATAGCGGATAATCGAACGGGATGTACTTTCGGCGCAACCCGAGGTCTTTTCTAGTACGATGTAAGAATTCTTTACCAATCGGCCTTGCAACGTCAAGAAAGAAATAATCCAGTTTTCCTGGTGGGTTGATGAATAACTGGGAATCGTCTGGAAAGAGCATATATGTTTGGTCACTCAAGGTCGCCATCTGGACGAGTTCTTCGGCACATATCATCGCCCGATCCGTCAAGTCTAGAAGATCATTTTCTGCAGCCGTTGGTGCTTCGTTTGTACCAAACATAGCCGTACATTCAGCCAGGTACTTCAGTGCCCTTCGTCGTTGTGCTAAATAGCCCGGCCAATCGTTAGCATTTTCAGCGGGAAGTTCGCCCTTCTTCCAGATCGAGTCGATCTGGCAAGATAGGTCGTACTGGTGAAGAATAAATTCTATGAAATGCCGAGACCCAATCTTCGGAATGATCATCTTGAGTTGAGAATCGAAGAAACAGAACTGATAGTGAATGATCTCGTTAATTTTTTTGGAATCGGTGTACGTTCCAGACTCATACTTGGCACGAAGGTACATCTCTGCTTCTGCTCGAACCAAAACCTCAGTAGCCGTACGAGGGCGGTAGATTGGAACACCACAGAGTTCTTCGATGCGCATCTGGCTGGGATCTTCAGATGAAACAATCATGCCAAATGGAGTCTTGTGCACGTATGGAGGTAAATTCGTAGCAGACATTTGCAGAACTCGTGTATCATTTGTGGATGCAACGCTATCTGTTTGGCCAACTCTCGACGTCATGGCACGCTTACGGATTTTAGCCGTTCGTTTCTGCTTGCCCTTCTGGCGTTTCTTATTGCCACGCTGTGTCATCGCCATGCCTCTTCCAGTAGCTGTTTTTACGTCGATGATATCTGCCACGGTATAGTTGTTTCACAGTTCAATGCCAAGCAGCAGTTCATTCTCGGGTAACCGAGCGAGTTCTGCCCGTATCATGTCCGCTGGAACATCCGTATCCTTCGGCCTTGTCGTGGTTGTTACGATCATCTGGAACGTCGGCCTGGATGACATTTGATGCCAAGTTGCAAGCCGCCGCATCATCCTGTTGAATATTCCAATCTCCATGTCCGCCTCACGGGGGCTATCAAAAACCATCAGCCGGGGATGATAGCCATGCCCATCAATCGCCGACTGTAATGCTGCCAGGTCGAGACTTAGAACCGAGGCAGAGGTCGATGTGGCCTCACCGGGGGTGCCGGTAGTCCCGACGATTTTCAGCCTAATGGCCTTTGACTCGACCTCCAACTCGTAGGGGCGCTTCCCACCGATAAACTCTTTACATAAGGCAGAGAATCTCATTGCGAGCCATGCCCGCGTTGACGCGACTGCTTCACGGTGTTGTCGCTGCGTTTCGGATGATTGATCGATCTGCGTGGTTAGTGCCGCATGTTCCTTGGCTGCTACGCCAAAGTCTTTCACGTTTTGGAGATGCCGACCGACTCGACTGCCAAGGGCTCGGTATAGGGCAATCCGTCCATCAAGGCCCTGCGTGATTGTAAGCAACTGTTTTTCGGCTGCTTCAACTTCAGCTTTTCGTTTTTCGGATTCTTTTTTGAGTTTGGGCTTGTTAGATGTGAGTTCTGCCTGCCTTCGCCTGTGGCCTGTCAACTCCTCCTGAAGATCGGCCACCATGCCTTGGTCATGGCCTGGTAGTTTCTGCTGAGCAATCTTCAATTTGGCAGGACAATCATCTTCCGGTTTGTCGCAAAGGGCAGCAAAACTCTCATAAATGGTAAACGGCCGCTCCTGTACCTTCTTGATGTGCTTCGATACGCTCCTGATCTGGAAAATCAGGGCTTTCCTTTCCGCCGTGGTATCGGCCAATGCCGCAACTGCTGTATCACGATTTTCTCTCAGGTCGGAAATCCCCAGCTTTGCAACCTCATCATTTCGAAGACCTTCTAGTCTCTCCTGCTTCGCCCGGATCAATTCACGGTCAAGTTCCGTAATCACGACATCCTTCGAGCCGAGTACCTCCTGAAGGTCCAGCTTCAGAGCGGCCTCCCCACCAGTAATCGCCGATTTGAGCCGATTCATTTCTTCCGTCCACCCTTGACGCTTTTGTAGCAGTACGTCGTGCTTTTCAAAAAGCGACTTCTCGCGGGCATCCATGAGTCCGCTAACGCAGCGCAGGACCGTCGAAGCATCTTCGGCATGTAGTGCCGGGGTGCCAGAATCCGTATCCGCATGCCGCCATACGAGGGGATGCGAATAACGGCATTTCTGGTCTCGCGCAATCCAGGCAAGGACGTCAAGCCATTCGATCGGGCGGCGTGCGTGCGTCAGTAGGGGCGACGTAATCGGCTCCAATACCGCATCGCTTACATGTTCCAGAAAATTATCATATTGTTTCTCAGTTCCATGAATCTGAAGAAGTTCCCGCCATCCACTTACTTGTCCTGCCCGACCGACGATGGTAGAGGGAACTCCCAACGGCCGCATTACGGACCAATCTGTGCCACCTACGCGGAATTCGCCGGCGACGAAACTATCAGGCAGTGCCTGCCTAATGGCCGTTCGTGTGCGTCCATCGGCATATCGCGCCTCCCCAAGCAGGTAACGTATCAGCCGTGTCAGCAGGGTTTTGCCTACATCATGACCAAGCGCCTCATCGGAGTTGGCTGGTGGTTCCTTTGTCAGGATAAGGTTCAGGCCAAGTTCGAAGGGAATTTCCCGGATGACATCGACTTCCGGCTCTACGGTGCGAATCAGCGATAATCGTCGAACCCATACAGGCGGCTCAGTCGCTGCCGGCTCCGGTAACGGATTCGGAAACAATGTATTTGACATTATCTACCTCCACCGGCCAGGCCCTCTTGAGGGCTTCGCCTTCTTTGAATAACGATACCGCTTCCTTGGCCATATGGGGATGCTTCCGATTCATTAACGTGAGGCCCGTGCCTGTTCGACTAACCATCCCATTGGGGGAAATCTTAACATATCCCATTGCAAGAAGCGACTGCCATAGCGCCCTGAACGGATTTCCTGGCTGCGAAATGACATTACCCGTCACCGTGCCAGCCTTGGCATACAATTCGCGTGCGTGTTGGTACACAGCCAGAATGAACATCCGTTCCGCGGCGATCAGTTGTACCCGTGCCGGCTTGAGTTCGTCCAGGATAGCGACCATCAACTCCGCTGCCTCAAGCACTGGTACAGACGCGAACGTTGGCACAGGCTGGTTCGCTTCTTTGTTATCGGCGGCAAACAGGTCAGGGCCACCGACGGCAACCTTCTTGCGACCACGGGTAGTCGCTTTCTTGGGCTTAGCCAAACCTTCGGCCTGAACCTGAACGCGTTCTTCGGTGGCACGCTGTTGGTTAAGAGCCAGGAGGCGATCAAGGACTTCGTCACGAATCTCGTCGGGCCAGCGGTAGCGCCAGGGGAGGCGACGGCGCATGGGGGGCAACTTGGCCGCAAAGGCCAAGGCCTCCACGTCTGTGGGGAACCAAAGCGTCTCAGGTAGGTCATGCGGCTGTTCGTTGTCCTCAAGTTCAAGGTAGTCCAGACCAAAACCGCACACCGGTTTGATATCCTGCCAGCCGTAGACATCTAACACGGCCCGATCCATCGCATCGTGTAATTCGCGGAGCCTGCGAATACCTGTCGATGTATCATTGGCAGCGTGAAATCGTTTATATGTATCCGTTGGTCCTTCGTTGTTCTGAATCATTAACTCAGCCCGATACTCGTAGTAGTCAGTGCCAGAAGATGAAAGCCTTGGATCATGCTCAAACCCTGGTGGAAAGCAGAAGGTTTCGAAGGCATCCGAGGGCATATACCGGAACCAGTCCTTAAACGTCGAGCAGAAAAAGATTGCCCATTCCTCATGAATTCGCGATTGGAGCATTGCGAAACCGGCAAGCGATTCAATGTCCGTTACAACGAGAGTCTGTGCGAGTACTGATGTTGTTGGCACAAATCCCCAGATTAAACAAGGAGGGGTCTGCGGACATGCCAGCACCTTCTGACGCCCTGATATGGCTTCATACATTGCCTTTGCCCGATGCCCAAACTGCCACCATTTCTCAATAATTGCACCACAGCTTGTGCGAGCGGTTGATTCCTGACGAGCGGATTTGACCTTGGCCTCAGCAATGGAAAATAATTCTGGCCACTGCCTCGCTTCATGTTCTTCTTTTTGCCCAAAGTCGATGACAAATCGCTGAGTGCTGCAGGTTGGCGAGGCAAGAAAATCCTCTCCACCAATGAAAGGTCTTATCACCTGTGAATTCGTAGTATCCGTCGCAAGTAAACGTTTGGCCACGTCGATTCGCGTAGCGGCTACCTTAGAGTCATCGAACAGAAAACCAGCTCCACGTATAACTACCCCTTGAAACGTTCGTCCCAGCGATTCAGCAAGTCGTGCGGGTTCATCGTCCGCGCCTGTATGAAAGAGATATGCTGTGATACGTTCGACCGGCTTGCCGTCGAGGGTGCATGGCCCCGACCATCTGCCTCGCACGAGATGTACAGAACACACCTGAACACTTGCCTGGCCGGGCCATGAGAAACATCGACGTGCCGCGAAGATGGTACCTCCTTGATGGCAGATAACGCGAAGACCTGAGGCCCGTGTGTCACCCTGACGCACCGTATTTGTTGCTAATAGCCCTGACATTCCGTCTTCGCGTATCAACGAGAAGATACGACGGAAGAAGTAACCGATAAGGTCGCACTTGCCAGAAATTTCGCCAAGGTACTCGCGTAAGTACGCTGTATAGTGCGGATGGTTTGATGTGGCCAGATTCACATGCCCGGCATATGGCGGGTTGCCCACAATCGCATCGAAGCCGCCGTTATTGCGGCTGAAGACTTCGGGGTATTCAATCTCCCAGTGGAACGGTGCGATAGATTTTTTGCCGGATCGAAGGCCCTCCACCTGCTTGTCCGGTCGGCAAAGTGTGTCACTGCTCTGGAGATACTCCACGATCTGGGCGAGATATTCATCTCGCAAGGCCAAGCGGGCGCGGTCCTTGTCTGCGCCGAAGAAGGCAGCGATAACCAAGTCGCCAAAGAAACGCACCGTGTCGAGGGCTTCATCGGCCTGAGCCAGCTTTTGTCGTTTGGCAGCAGGCAAGATATCATCGCCAGCGGTGAGGATTTCCTGGCGGAGCTGTATAGCTTGCTGGATTCGGTCGTCGATATGCTCATGGCCGAACTGACGCTGGCTGACAGGCAGCCAGTGGAAGTCGACGATTTGCTTGCAGGTAAGGCCAACGAGCGAATCGCCGCAACGGAGGTTGTGATCCAGGAACGTAAACGCATGTTCCCTGGCTAACGTTGCAAGCCACAGCGACAGCTTGGCCAGGTCCACGGCCATCGGGTTTTTGTCCACACCGTAGAGGCACCGCTGGGCGACCAGTCGCCGTGCATGGAGAAGTTCATCCTCGTCCGGCGGAATGGCTGGCAAGCATTTATGATGATGCCATGCCCTGACCAATTCATCGCCAAGCTGACGGCAGGCTTCAACCAGGAATGCCCCGGACCCCATCGCGGGGTCACAGACCTTCAATTCGAGAATCTGCTCGGGTTTGGGATGTTCGCCCAGTCGTTGAAGGATCGGCCGAAGGGTCGTCTCGACAATCGGCTCGGTGAGCGAACGCGGCGTATAGTGCGAGCCTGACCGTCGGCGTTCATCGGATGGTTGAAGCACCATTGCACCCTTGGGAGCAACATTGGGAGTGGCGTTGCGGGCAATCTTCCGGTCCAATACAGCCAGTAGGTCATCAACGGACTGCGCCGTGGCGAATCCCTCGGCGGCTTGGCCGGTGAGTTTCTGGTCAGTTTGCTCATGGAACCATTTTCCGCGTTCGGCCGATTTGACGGTAAGCAACGCTTCCAGGTTCACACAGGCCGGCGCACCGTGACTTTTGACCGGTTTGATCGCGATAGATTTTCCTTGGGCGACTTCAAGGTTGAAGCCCATCATCGTTTCGTAAACGCTCCCGATCTGTTCAACATCAAGCGTCCGGTAGCTCAGCCGCTCGCCGTCCAGAATGAGCAGGTTCTGAAGGACACGGAAGACCACGCCATCGGGAACGCGGGGGATCATCAGTTTTTGGCCAGTTTCGCGTTTAGAGCCGCGAGCACGGCCTTCCAGGAACGGGTAGCGGTCTGGATCGAAAAGATACCCCTCGCGCGCCGGCACATAGAAATTGCCGTGCCCGCCGCCGTCGAAAACCAGGCGGAAGAGTGTGAGAAGCTGTGCCCAGGCGCCAAAACGCTGATCCATCGTGTCGGGATAATGGCTATCGTCGGCGCGAAGACGGTCAAACAGCCCAGTGATCGAATAACTGTTGACGTAAATAGGATCGGTTGACAGCAAATCACGATCTTCGGCGTACAGCAGGAAGACCAGGCGCATCAGAACCGTCAGCAGGCCGCCGTAGACCTGATTGGGGTCGCGAGCCAGCACGTCTCGTAGCAGATCGCCGTGACGCACGTCATCGGCCGCCTGGAAACCGCGGAGCAATTCATACAGGGCGGCCAACACTTGCTCAGAGAGCTTATTGGAGACCAGGTTCTGGAATTTTCGGCTGGTGGCAAGGAGCGCTGGCAACCTGCGATCCTTCGCTTCAGCGAAGAGACGGTCTGCGTTGAGCAGCATGTGCATGGCTGCAAAGATCGGCCGGCCTGATATGGTGGCCATCTCGCTGACCTTAAAGGTGACATGGCCGCTGTTTTCACCACGCGGCGCGTAAACCAAACGAAGCTGCCTGCTATTAACCAACAGGCCAATAGGTACTCGCGTCTCGCGAAGAAGTCGTTCGATACGAGCCTGTGGACTGGCCTGCCAGGTGCGGTCGTCTGCCGAGGCGATTTGGTCGAAATTCATCCCGAGCGGACATTCCTGAATGAGCATCATCCATGGCCGGTCGGAGTCTGGCGGTTCCGGGTCAAGTACAGCGTATGTCGGCCGGAGCGTTTCGTTATATTCGGGTAAGGCGACTTCCAAAATAGTCGGCACAGGTTTACCACCAGGTCGGCCGACGAGATCATCCTCTTGCCAGCCAAGCACGTCCTGCGTGAATGCGGGAAAATCCACGATAGCGGAGTCGGGGCCTTCGGAGATGACCGCCAAGAGTTGTTGGTGCTGGGGGATAATGCTACGATCAGGGACGGCCTGGGCTTGAAGCAACGCAGGAATTGACACGACAAGGCCGACCGGCTGAACATATCCGATCCATTCCTGATGGGCGAGGATGTATGGATTTCTTGTCATCGGCTATTCCTTTGTCGGCCACAGGTACACCAGGCCCACCGGTTCAATGCGTTGGGCCTTGATGTCATAGAGTTCGCGGATTCGTCGCGGCTCGGTTTCAAACTCCTGGTCGATCATGTCCAGACGCTTGGCCCAATGACGACGGTTCGATTCAAGCTGACGGGATTCGTCATCATTGCTGAACAACATCCGGTTGTACTGGCGAGCAGTCTCGGCAATATGTTTTTTCTGAAGTTCCAGAACCTCGCGCATGGCCTTGGCTTCCGCTTCGCCACGAGCGATCAGCCTCGCCACGGCGTCTTTGGCACACTCCTCCCCTCGGGTCTGAAGGTGTACCAGTAACTCATCAATATCACGAGCCGCCGTCTGGCGAAGAGCTTGCAGCACCGCAGCATCCGCCGGTTGGCCTGCTTTCTTTCGCAGTGCCTCGTCAAGGAGTTCCATCGTTCGTGCCTCGGCGTCGCGGCTGTAGGGGCTAAGTTTCTCCTTTCTGGTTCTGGGGTCAGACCAGCGGGCGGTAATAGGGATCAGCTCTTCATGGAGCCTGGCTGCTCCAAGACCATAAAGACACAGTCGGCCCAGCAGGATCACCCGCGGTATCGAGTCAGTATACTGGCTCAGGCAGGCACGTGACAGGTCGTGATGCACAAAACCTTGAGCGGAGAAACGCGACAGCAGCCGCTGTACCACCCGTTGCTCCAGGTGCAGGTGCACGGTTTCCTCATCCATTGTCCCGGTGTCTTCAAAGACCACCGGGCGGATGGGCGATTTTTGGCGCCATTCAAAGGGACGTTGATCGGGCGGACGCGGGACGCGCAGCGTGTCGAGTGTCGTGGCCCAAGTGGAATCGGCACCCTCTCTCTGGTCAAGGACAGGGAAGCGGTACTGCAACTTTTCGCCGGGAATCACCTCCAGCGGCGAAGCGCCGAGTATTTTCAGCGATGCCGAGATTGCGGATTGGAAATGCTCCTGATCAAAGCCGATGCTCTTCCGTGAGCGGTCGATACCGGCCTGAAGAGCTGTTATCTGCTGACGAAGTTCATCCTGCCGCTGCCTGGCCTCTTCGAGTTCTTCCTGAACAGTGCGCTTGTGTTCGGCTTCAAGGTTCACGGCCTCAATTTCGCTGACCATCTGACTCACCCGCTCGCGCCGAATGCCTGCCTTCATCAACTTGTCCAATCGCGAGTCGATGACTTGGGCGAGGCTGCCGAGTTCTTCACGGATCGTCTTGGTTTTGCGCACAAGTGCCTGAAGGATGCGGTCTTCGGGCCGCTGTTTATAGAAGAAGTAATGACAAAAAACTTTTGGGGCTGGCTGAAGTTTTCGGTCAATTCGCCCGTTGCGCTGTTCCATTCGGCTGGGATTCCACGGCACGTCAAAGTGGAAAAGATTCCAACAGTGAGCCTGGAGGTTCAAGCCCTCGCGGGCAGCATCCGTGGCGATCAGGATTCGCAACGGATGCTTCGAGGGATCAGAATTGAATGCCCGCTTGATCTGCTCACGTTGCTCCTGCGGCGTCGGTCCGTGGAAGATGGCGATTCGTTCGTCGGCTCGGCCGGTATGGGCAATGGCAGAATGTATTTGTTGATACAAATACCGCTTGCTGTCATCATACTCGGTGAAAAGGATAATTCGAACGTTGTTCCAGGACGGAGAGTTTTTGCCGCCAAGGAGCCCCGGGCACATATTTTTGTCGATCCAATCGCTCAACTTCTGGACGCGAGCATCGGGCTGACTTCGTGCTTGTTCCGCGATGTTCGTCATTTGACTGAGAAGCGATTGTTCTTTTTGGAAGAGGTCCAGCGAGACAGCATCCTTCGTTGGGCCGACCGTTGCCGCAGATGCCGCTTCAAACTGGGCCTCCACTTCCGCCCAAAGCTCCTGTTCGGACGACTCAGCACGTTCGTCATCCGAACTGACTCCCGATGTCAACAGGTCCATATTGCCTGTACGGGCTTCAGCGATTGGCTCCTGTTGCTGGGTGGCCTCCCACTGTCGTTTGACGGTCTGGCGATGCACGCGAAGAGTTCCTGCAAACGCCTCGATCGAAGACAGCAACCGCTGTTGGAGCCCCGTGATGAGCAGACCCGCAGCCGCTTGTTTGCGTTTGGTTTCGCCTTTGAGCCGTTCTTCACGCAAACAACGATACTGATTCAGTAGAGTCGAGAGTTGGAGTTCAGGTGCGTCTTCCGGCAGCTCTTCGATGTCAATCTGGACAACTTCTCTCTTCGGCAGCCCGCCGATAACCTCGCGGACATCATCCTTAATTCGCCGAACCATCACGTCCTCAAGCTGTCGCTTGCGCACAGGAACGCCTCGACAGAACCGTTGCGAATCCAGAATTTCCAACAGCGACGAAAAACTGTTGGAATGTCCGTTGTGCGGCGTGGCGGAAAGAAACAGGCGGTGTTCGAAACGCGGGGCAAGACCGCGAACCGCATGCGTGATTTTTGAATCGATCGCGTACCGCTGGCCACTTGCTGGAGCCGCGTGATGCGCTTCGTCCAGGATGAAGAGACTGCCACCTCGTGAATCATCAAGCCAATAACGTAATGGCCCGGCATACGCTTCGTCGATTAACAAGCGGTGGGAAATCAGGAACCGCGAATGTGTGTCCCACGGGTTCACGCCAAACCCTCGTTCCCGGCGAACGCGTGCCACATAGGTCTTGTCGAGTATTTCGAACCCGAGTCCGAACCGAGTCTCCAGTTCCTCCCGCCACTGAAGCAACATAGACGGAGGGCAACTAACAACAATTTTGCGAACTTTCTTGCGAAGGAGAAGCTCACGAGCGATGAGGCCAGCCTCGATTGTCTTGCCCAATCCCACGTCATCAGCAATGAACAGATTTACTCTCGGTAGAATCAGTGCTTTTCGTAGCGGCTCCAGTTGATAAGCGTCGATGCGAATTCCTGCTCGGAATGGTGACTGAAACAGACGTGGATCAGTTGCGGTTACACAGTTCCACCGCAGAGTATTAACATAGGCTCCGAACAAGCTGGGATCGTCAAAGCCGCGTTTGGCGACCAGGTCCCACCCCTCCGAGCAGATAATTTCTGCGTCGATTTCATTTTCCCATAAGACATCCAACACTTGGCCCTGAGCATCGTCGTCCAGGCAGGAGAGGTGCACGAGTGTACTGTCCACTCCGCTAACCGGCAAAGTAACATGCTCGACAAGATAAGCCCGCTGCCGAACCCGCGCTATTGATCCGGGCTGAGGTATATTCTTAACGTCGCTCATCGTTTTTTCGGCTTTCTGCTCTTTCGAAGATCCATCGCGTGCTCGAACGCCGCTTTATACCGCGTTGAGGCCAATCGGGCTTTCAAAAAATCATCGAGCACTCCTCGTTTCATGGCATCACGATATTGTCTGACCTCAAAGTTGTACGTCCATAAATTGTGACATGCACGATTATGAACGTGCTCATTACTCTTCAGATCGACCAGACTCTCAACATACTGCTCCCGGCTGGCCGCATCGGAAATATCCAGAAGTTTTCCGGTATTCCAGTCTTTGACCGTGTATTGCTCCTTTTCATGTATATATTTCAGGCGGTGCCGGAACTTCCTCATCGCCTCACGAAACTTTGTTTCATCGTTATACTCTTTCTTCCCCATTCTGACAACATAATACCCTGGCAACTGAGCCAGTTTGAACCCCGCGCTCACAATCCAACTCTGTGAATCTACAGAATCGGCCCCGCTGTAGAACGCCAGGAGCATGAGCAAGGCGGAACCCATGGAAAAGCAATGAATCTGGGAGGTCGGCAACTCACGGCGAACCTCATGAATCACGCTGGCCGCCAGTTTGATGTCCCCGGTCTGAGCGAGGGGGGCCAAACTTCCGATACCAACATGATCGAGCAGGGGAAGATTGTATTTATCCGCAAGATGCCGATATTTTTTAATACAGCCTCTGATAGCCCTCTTGGTGTGGCCGTGTATAGCAGGCATGACGTCGATGTCGGCACCTACTTCCAATAGGTGCGAGAGCATTGTGTCTGTGTTACGGATGGTTGTCGCAATTCGCTGGGCTTTATCCTGTGCATCGGGCGGGAAAGGATGGTCCAAGACAACCCCCACATCTGCCTGAGACCGGAGCTGAATATCCAGGATACCTTCAGGCGAAACAGTTATGTTGTCTTTCTTACGGAAATAATACGCACCTGAATCGATCAAAATGGGCTTTCTGGCGAAACTCAGATAGCTTTCTGGATTCCAGCCATTTTCCAGCCACTTGCGATATTTCGGCCTGGTGAAATCGTAAGCATTTATTAGCAGTGCTTCAGTCCGAGTCATTGCCCACGGGAAACGGCGAAGGCCGGACGTAGGAAAATCACCGAGTCTGTAGCTCGCAAAGAGCACCGGACTCGTCAACTGGTATGGTCCTACTGTAATCCTGTGTTCCGATTTCGACATCGTATCCTTGCTGCACAGCGAACATTATTGCTTCCGATTCATCCATGCCTTCAACGCAGCCGCTCTCTTTCCGATTGAACCCGTGGCCCATGTTGCCCGTTGGAGTTCTGGCAAATCCTCTACGAGAGCCGCATATGACCTCCCAAGGCTGACGAAGATACGATCAAACTGACGACGCCGTAGAAGCCCTCTCAGGCCTTTTCGAACATTCGCCCTGATAACTTCCGCTCGTGAAGCGTTGAGCTTCTGGTCATATAAGGGAACAGCCATTGACTCTGTGACGAAGCCATATTTCGCCGAAACAATGGCGATCCTGATTCGCGGACGAAATGAATCAACTGGTAGATTCTTACGTATAACCTTGAACAGAACTCCATTGTAACGGTCGATGGCGGGAATAGGCGTCGCGGGTATTTCTCGCTTTGCAGCGGAACACGAAACAAGCACCAGCTTGTTTGTCGCTTTCTTCCTGCGTCTGGCCTGGTTTCTAACGATGGTTCTTTGCATACTGTCCGCCTGCTTTACGATGCATTCGAATCGGCGCAGCCGCCAGCGCCGCCAGATCGTATCCACTCGTCGATTTCGTTCATACGAAACTTCCAGAGCCGACCGGCCTTGTGTGCCGGCATAGCCCTGCGATAGACCCACTTGTAGACCGTATCGCGTTTGATGCCGAGATACGCCGCTATTTCATCCACCGAAAGCCATCGGTCTTCCATGATGCGCTCACCTTATAGGTTTCGTCTGCCGAATAGGTTTCCCTCCCAGTATGAGACCTGACACTAAGGCAAAAGTCAACAACCTAAATGGTATAAATTTGCTTTTAGTAGTATGTATTGGACAAGCTAAAAGGGTAGCATAACTTGGGAGCGGCGGGGCCTGGATTCATACCGAGTACTTTCGTCACTTTGAGCGGGTGTCGTACGTTGTAGATCGTTATCATACCAACGAGTACATTGGGATTGTGGGAACCCGAACGCCCCGGAAGCGAGGTGTGATGTGATGGTTCATCGTGAATGGATTGGTACGGCTTCGGCAGTATTTTCAGTCGTGGCATTGGTGGTGGCGGTTCCATGGCCGTGTTTGGCGGCGGAGGCGTTGGTGGTTGCTGGGGTTGAGGCGAGTATTCGTACTGCTGGTGGGCCGTTGGAGGATGAGGGCGTCAAGGAGGCTGGTGTTTGGAATTTGTGGACTAACGGCG
>Ga0123353_10002990_pt1 | contig 21157 bp, 27 predicted proteins | sample TergutLab28metaG_3_FD_92763 | JGI IMG/M metagenome (GOLD analysis project Ga0123353, IMG submission 92763) | Labiotermes labralis P3 segment gut microbial communities from Petit-Saut dam, French Guiana - Lab288 P3 | ecosystem: Host-associated > Arthropoda: Insects > Digestive system > Gut ... | reverse complement strand
GCTTGCCCCGGGGTTCATACCATTCATTCCGCACCGGGTGTAATTCCCCGCCGTCTTGCGGCGCACGGGGGCCGGGGCTTGCCCCGGGGTTCATACCTTTCATTTAAGCATTAAGCATTAAGAATTAAGCATTAGAAAGAGGTACTTCCATGAGAATCGGTCTATGCGCATCGGCGGACCAGGCGGCCCGGGCCAAAGCGGCGGGCTGCGATTACATCGAGCCGAATTTTACCACCGTGGCACGGATGAGCGAGACGGAATTTGCCCAAGCGGCGGCGGCCCTGGAGGCCGCGGGCCTGCGGGCGGAGGCCATGAACTGCTTCATTCCCGGCGACTTTAAGCTGTTCGCTCTGGAGGAGGGCGAAGCCCTGGAGGCCTACATCCGCGCCGGCATGGCCCGTGCGAAGGCGCTGGGCACGCAGATCATCGTGTTCGGCTCCGGAGGGGCGCGGCGGCTGCCCGAGGGCGTGGAAAAAGCCGAAGGGGTACAAAAGCTCGCGCGGTGGTTCGCCCTGGCGGGGGAGCTCGCGGCGCAGGCGGGCCTCACCGTGGTGGTCGAGCCGCTCCGGTACGGCGAGGACAACGCCGTGAACACCCTGCTGGAGGGTCTGGCGCTCATGGAGCGGGTGAACCTGCCCGGTCTGCGCCTGCTGGCCGATATGTACCACATGGGCATGAACGGGGAGGACTACGCGGACATCCTGCGAGCCGGTGCGGACCTGCGGCACAGCCACATCGCCAACCCAGCCGGGCGCAAATATCCCCTGCCCGGCGACGGCTATGACTATGCGCCCTTCTTCGCCGCCCTGCGCGGGATCGGCTATGCCGGGCGGCTTTCCATCGAGGCTTCGCCAGTCAACGGCCCGGAGGACCTGCCGGTCTGCGTGGAGTACCTGCGATCGCTGGCATAATGCGCTCGCATCTATATTATAATGTAGGGGCGGCTGGCAAGCCGCCCTTGCTGTTTTGAGATTTTAGCACCACCAGTTGCGCGGGCGGCAGCAGCATCTGCAGCAGTGCCCCCAGCTCCCCCAGCCGTTCGAACAAAACTGCCATGAATTGCAACACCACATTTGCGTTCTACCTCCTTAAAAAAGTTTTGGACGTGCCCCATTATATGCCGGGCACGTCCAACGTGTTACCCGGGCATGAAGCGCCTGCGCCCCGCATATACATTCTTATAATAATGTATACGCGGGGGTTCTCTATGCCTAACATCAGCCTGTGCATGATCGTCAAAAATGAGGAGGAGGTCCTCGCCCGCTGCCTTGCCAGCGCGAAACCCCTGGTGGACGAGATCGTTATCGTCGACACCGGCAGCGAGGACAGCACCAGGGACATCGCCCGGCAGTTCACCGACAAGGTCTACGATTTTGTGTGGATCGACAATTTCGGCGCGGCGCGGAATTTCGCGTTTTCCAAGGGCACGTGCGACTACCTTATGTGGCTGGACGCCGACGACATCGTCCTGCCGGAGGACGCCGCCGCGTTCAAATCGCTCAAGGAGACCCTGGACGCCTCGGTGGATACTGTCATGATGAAGTATAATATTGCCTTCGACGAGCAGGGCAAACCCACCTTCAGCTACTACCGCGAGCGTGTGCTGCGCAACGATACGCGCGCGCACTGGGAAGGCGCCATCCACGAAGTCATCACACCTTTCGGCAAGATCATTCACGTCCCCATCGGGATCACGCACCGCCGCAAGGGCAAGACCGACCCCCTGCGCAATCTCCATCTGTTCGAGCGCTTGCTCCAGCGCGGCGAGACCCTCTCCCCCCGGGAGCAGTTTTACTATGCCCGGGAGCTCTATTACAACGCCCGCTACGCCGAGGCAGTGGCCATGTTCGGCCGCTTCCTCGATGAGGGCCGTGGCTGGGTGGAGAACAACATAGAGGCCTGCCGCGTGCTGGCCCAATGCTGCAATGCCCTCAAGCAGCCTGAACATGCCCTGCGGGCGCTGCTGCGCTCCTTCACCTACGACGCCCCCCGGGCCGAGCTGTGCTGCGAGCTGGGCTACCACTACTTCGCCCGGCAGGAATACGAAAAGGCCGTGCAGTGGTACCAATTCGCCCTGCTGTGCCCGAAGAAGGAGGACTCCGGCGCGTTCATGCTGGAGGACTGCTACGGCTACCTGCCGCACCTGCAGATGTGCGTGTGCCTGGACCGCCTGGGCCGCACGCAGGAGGCCGTTGCTCACAACGAGGAGGCCGCCGTGCTGCGCCCGCGGTCCGCGGCGGTCAAGCACAACCGGGAGTATTTCAAAAGCAAAGGGACCTGAGGCTGTAGGGGCGGCGTGCCAGCCGCCCGCAAGCAAAAAAATGTAGAGACGCATGGCAATGCGTCTCTGCATACAAGCTCCGGGGATGCTTCAACGATGGTCCTCTCCCCCAAGCGTACCTCCCGGGCCATACGCCCGCGTAAGCGGACTTGGGCCGGCGCTTCAATACCATTCTTTTCACATCCGCAAGAAACCTGCCAACCCATCATACACCCAAGTTACCGTCCATTTCAAGCAACTTTTCGCCGATTTCGCGGGCTATATGCGGAATTTTCGCACGTAAGGAAGAAATTTCCCCACAGCCGCCATAACATTTCCATAAATCCAGGAATCGCTGGGAGGGATTGCCATACCCGAAATGTCTCCAAAGGCCCCCGTGTTCTGCCGTATCCGCCTGGGGGGACACGCGCCGCAGCTTTCGCAGGTGGCGGCCGGCTTCACCCTGCTCGGGCGCAAGGGTGTGCTGCGCCTACAGTACGACGGCCTCGCGGATTTCCGGCGGGACGGCCTTTACCCGCACAACGTCATTCTCGAGACGCGGCTGGGCGACGCCGTGCTGGCCTACGACCTGGCCGGCGGCTGCGAAGGGATCCAGCGCAAAGAAAAAGAAGAATTCGACCGCCAGCTGGAGCGCGTAACGTCCTGCTTCATGCGAAACTACGATCCCGCGTTTGGCCAGGGCATGAAGCGCCGCAACAGGCTACGCCCGCTGGGTCTGAACTACTGCGTCACCTGCCCGGGCAATTTCATGGATGCCTGCCGCCTTCCCTTCTGCGGCGATACCCCGGAGGACTATATGTCCCACAACAGCTACCCGGCCTATAGAGGGCTGTTCCTCACCCGCCTGTGGGACCCGGACGCCCCGGGCCTCACGGAACAGGCCGCCGCCGATATCGAGCGCGTCAATGCCCTGCGCATCGGCTGCATCCGCGCCTGCCGCGAAGCCCTGGGCGAACGGTTCTACGGCGGGCTGGAAAATTCTCCTTTCACCCAGAGGGCCGCGCCCGACCTCGCGCTGCCCGCCACGCAGATCGATCGGAGCGCCTTCCTGCGCTGCCTGAAAGAAAACTATATCTGCGTGGCCGCCGGGGGCCCGGGCCACTGCGTCGGCTGGGAGATGGCGGAATACTGCGCCGCCGGCCGGGCCATCCTCACCGAGCCGCTGCGCGCCGTGCTTCCGGGCGGGTTCAGCCGCGGCAGGAACTACATCCTCTACGCCACGCCGGAGGAATGCGTAAGTCAGCTCACCGCGCTGCTGGACAACATACCGGCCATCCACCGCATGGAGGCCGCGAACTTCGCCTACTACAACGATTACGTCCGCCCCGACGCCATGGTCCTGCGCACCCTGCGGGAGGTCTGGCCCGGCTTCCCGAAAGATTTTGCTTGACAAAACCAAAAGCAGTCTTTATAATAAAGGAGAAGAGAAAGTGCCCCCGAAGCGCCAACTCCGGGGACACAGCACCGTCTAGGTTGCGTGAACGCTAAGGCGTTCTGGGAGAATGCTTCCTATTCGGTCGCATTCTAACCCGCACCTCTTTCCTCTTTATGCATTCAAGAAGGAACCGCCCATGCGTTCAAACATGAGGGCGGTTCTTTCTTTATATGTGTTTGACCATAAGGCAAACAATTGCAGGACCGCTTGCGCGATCGCGATGACAAACGGAGGGTCCGCCGCCAACGCCGTGTATGTTTCCACCACTGCCTGCCTTAAAGCACAGAATGCTTCCATCAAAGGCACCATCTCCTTTCATTAGCGAATCTGCCATGCTAAGAGGAAAGTATTTGGTGCAACCGCCACCCCTGAACAATGCGTGCAAATAGTATATCACAGGAATTGCCAAAAATCAACACAAAAATTCACGCGTAATTCATAGATATTTTCCTTGACATTCCATCAAGAAAAGGCGAAAATATGAATAGGTCAGAACTGTAGGGGCGGCAGCCCGCCGCCCGCATTGCAATTTACACTTTATTCATATTGTTCTTGTAACGTTTCTCCCATCCCGGCAGTCTTACTCAATGCAAGGAACGAGGTGCGCCGTGTCCGACTTCGAGGCGGTATACCGCGAGTACTTCGCGTTCATCTGCCGCTACAGCTATTCCCTGTGCCGCAGCCGCGCCCTGGCGGAGGACCTGGCGCAGGACACCTTTCTCAAAGCCATGAAGCACATCGGCGGTTTCCGGGGCGAGTGCAAGCTGGAGGTCTGGCTGTGTCAGATCGCGAAGAACACCTGGTATACCTATCAGAAGAAGCACTCACGCGCGCAGAATCTGGACGAGCTCCCCTGCGAGCCCTTCACCCGCGACGGGGACCTTGACGCCGCCATGGAGCTGCGCCGGGCCCTGGACAGCCTGGAGGAACCTACCCGGGAGGTTGTCAGCCTGCGCGTCCTGGGCGGGTTCCCTTTCACGCAGATCGCGGAGCTCCACGGCAAAACAGAAAGCTGGGCGCGCGTCACGTTCCACAGAGGCAAACTCAAATTGAAAGAAATGATGGAGGAACCAACATGAAACAAAAATCCAAACGCATCCTCACCATTCTGGCCTGCGCATCCCTGGCAGCGCTCCTGCTCGTGGGGCTGTTGGCCGCCTGCGGCAAAGCCTACGACAGGGCCGTACCCCAGGCACTCTATGAACCCCAGACCGAAGCCTCATACGACTACATCCGCGAAGAACAAACCATGCCCGCCGAATACGAACTCGACGGCGACGTATACCTCTCGAACTATGTGGCGATGAATGAAAAAGCCGCCGGCACGGCGATGGGCGGCAGCACCTGGTCCACCGGCAGCGGCGAGCAGGACGGCCGCTTCGTCATCGCCACGGCCAGCATCACCATCCAGACCAAGACCTATGACGCCTTCTCCGCCGCGCTCCGGGCGCAGCTGAAGGCCTTGGGCGGCTACACCAACTCCTTCGACGAGTGGAATTACGACAGCGACCGCCACGCCAGCGTGGTGGCGCGCGTGCCCAGCCAGAAACTCGACGCCTTCCTGGACAGCCTGGAGGCGAACGGCACGGTGATCAGCCGCAGCGTCAACACCGCCGACGTCACCGACGAGATGATCGAGACCGGCAGCAGGAAGGAGGCCCTCATGAACGAGGAGGCCGCCCTGCTGGATATCCTGAAAAAGGCCCAGACCGTGGAGGACATCATCACGGTGCAGGACCGCCTGTCCTGGGTGCGCTCCGATTTACAGAGCTATTCGCAGAAGCTCCAGAGCCTGCAGAACCGGGTGAACTACAGCACCGTGAATATCGACGTGCAGGAGGTCAACCGCATCACCACGCCCACACAGAAATTCGGCGCTCTGGCCAGCTCTGGCTTCCTGGGCAGCCTGCGGGATATCGGCAGAGGCCTGCGCAATTTCGCGCTGGGGTTCATCGGCGCCGTCCCCTACCTGGTGATGCTGGCCCTGCCCGCTTTCTTCCTGGTGTGGTTCATCAGATCCCGCCGCAGGAACAAGAAGGCCAAAAAGGCGGCGAGTGACGCATGACAGACTGCGAGATCATCCGCGACCTGCTGCCCCTGTATCACGATAAGGCCTGTTCCCCGGCCAGCCGCGCCATGGTGGAGGCCCACGTTGACGCCTGCGAGCCCTGCCGCGCGCAGCTGGATGCGCTGGAGGTCCCCGTTCCCCTGCCTGTGCAGGTCAACGCCTTCCTGCCTCCCGCCTCCCGTCTGCTACAGGCCAAGCGCAAACTAATGCGCCGGGCTGCCCTGGCCGTGACGGCCCTGTTCTGCGCCCTGGGGATCTTCATCGCATCCGGCGTGTCGCTCTACCTCGCCTTCGAGAGGGAGCGCGTGATCCCATTGAGTCAGGTGATGCCCGAATGCGCCGCTGTCAACGGCGAAGGGCTTCGCGTCGGGTTCGCCCCCGAGCGCTACCTGCGCGCGTCCTGCCTGTTCCGCCGTGTGACCGTCGGCGGCGAGCAGCGCGACATCGCCATCCTGCAGCTCACCCAGACCTGGGCACGCAAGTTTCTCGATACCAATGTAAGCGGACCTGAGGAAGTCGCCATGGGCGCAGGCACGGGGCTGTATCTCAGCCGGGGCGGGCAGAAGCACGACGTCGCGTACGGCCTTGAATACGAGCCGGCCTACTGGGACCCCCGCTGGACCTATCCAGGCAGCCTCGCCATGGTATATTACCTGGAGCACCCTTCCCCCTTGGACCTGAAGGACGCCCCGGAAGAGGAAGTCATAGCTGTCCTGGAGCAAAGCGGCGTGCTGTTTTGGATGGAATAAAACACCCCATATCCGCGCATAAAACCCCGGCTTCGGCCGGGGTATTTCTTTTCTAGAAAAAAGTCATAAAATTGTCAATAAAGTCTCAAATTCCCACTATTTGACCAATCTTCCTGTATTTGACTAGTCAAAATCCTGCAATTTCCAAAAAGGAATCATAAAATCCCTACGATTTCCAAATTATTTGAAAATAAACTTGAAAAAATTTTAAAAAAGACTTGATTTTTCTGGAATATTGTGATACAATATTACCGAAACAGTGCGCCAACAAATTAGCGCGCCAAATTTCACATCCTAAAAAGAGACAGGCAGGAGGTTAAAAAAAGTGAAACGATTCGTAAACACGTCTGGTAGAGAGCTCGTTATCTACGCCGACAGCAAGATGACGACGAAAATCGGCATGCTTTATCGGGACAGCGCTTGCTACTGCATCCTCGAGCAGGAAGCGGCAGTCGTTGTGTTGTATAAAGTATCCTCCAATGGGGTATTCAAGGTCGGGTTTACCGACTACCTCCCGGGGGTACAAGAAGGCTAAGAGAGAGGACCCGCAGCAGATGGGATGTCCAATAGGACGACAGAGGCGCACTATGTGCGTCTCTGCTTTTTCGCCTGCGAAAGCATGCGCTTGCAAATAGAGGTATCCATGGAACCTCTTGCCATGGGAATTCCCCACACTTTTTTAACGCGTTTTTTTTCGGAAAATTTCCGGTATAAGGGTACGATTCCCAGCGTCGCCGCCGTACCCCACGACCCAATGAGTCCTATCACAAAATATTGCTCCCGGAGACCATCATAAGGCCCCCGGGAGTGTTTGTCAGGAAAAACCATGTTAATGAAAACTGAATTGCTAAGCCAGTCCTGTAGGGGTGGCCTGCGGGCCACCCGCACTTACATATTCCTACCTTACCCCCTCCACCAGCGCCTGGAACGCCGCGAGCGTCAGCGGGGCCACCTTCGTGCTGGCCGTGTTGACCTCCTCGTTGCCGAACACCACGAAGTGCGCGATGTCGTTGGGCAGGGGCATGTAGCCCACCTGGTCGTTGGTCAGGCCGAAGACCATGAAGTGTTCGATGTTTGGTTCGAGCATATCGCACATGGGCGTGAAGGTGTACGCCTCGCGGCGGTAGGATTCCTCCTTGGCAAGGCCGTTGCCGTCGAAGGCCAGGGCGGGCTCCATCTCCCCGGGGACGATGGCCACGGCCACCTTGCCGCCCAGCTCCATGTAGCCAAGCTCCGTCTTGAGTTCCAGGTTGAGGCCCGCCAGGTCCTTCTTGCGCCCGGCGGATTCGATCACGCCCAGGCGGAAGAACAGCAGGTGCAGCGGGTTGTCCACCGGCAGGAGATACTCCTTGTGCGCGATGTTGAGCAGGGCGGGTAGCGCCTCGTCCTTTGCGATGCCCTTGAGCTTTTCGGCCAACAGACTGCCGTAGCGCTCCATGCGCTGGTGGCCGGTCGCCCCCGGCATGGACTCGTCGAACTTGATGCCCATGGCAAACTCCGCGCCGTTGATGAACTGGAAGTTCGTGCCGTTGAATCCCTCGTCCTTCAGGGCCTGCCCGATGAAGTAGGGCCAGTCCCCCGAGACCTTGGTGCCCGAGATGCCAATGCCCGTGGTGTGGATGGCCGCGCTGCACAGCCAGGTCTCCTTCGAGCTCTTGTTTCCGGGGACGAAGCGCAGCCGGTGGAAGTAGGGGTCAAAGCAGTCGGGCGCGCGCTTCTCGCTGATGTACTCGCGTATATCCGCCTTGCCGTAGCGCAGTTCGCCCTGTTCCATGTTGCCCACGGCCTCTTCCACCGTGGCTGCCACAACCTGCGTCAGGTGCTTCATGTACTCCTGGTTCTTGCCGCTGAAGGGCGGGTACAGGCCCGTGAGTTGAGCGAAGCTGTTGAGGAATACCGCCGCCACCACGTTGCCGTTCATGCCCAGGGTGTCGATCACGCTGTGCTGATGCAGGGCCGAAACGTTGATGCTCACGATACCCTTGTCCGCCGCGAAGCCCTTCAGCGCCGCGCGGATCCTACCCACGTCCACTGAGGTGATGCCGAACGCGTCCAGCGAGACGAACACTGCGGTGCCGTTCGCGCCGTCGCTCAGGGCCGTGGCGTAGGCCATGGGCGGATCGAGGATCTCCGAGACTGTGCGCTTGCCGATGATATCCAGCGAACCGGTGACGAATAGCTTCTTGATGAATGCGTCGCTGAGCCCTTCGGTTACGGAGGCCTTTGCGTACCCCAGCTGCCACTTGTTGTAGCTTGGCGTATCGGGCATCGCCGCGAACTTCTCCGCCCCTGGATAGAAGTTTACGCTCTCCGGCATCTTGCAGGGAATGCCGACGGGCGGGAAAAGCAGCGCAATGCCCTTCAGCAGCCCCTTGACCGCCCAATCGGCAACGTTATATAGTTTGTATGTTACCTCGTCAGGCCTCTGCGGGCCTGCCGCTGCCGCATCTATGCCTCCTACGCCTGTCAACAGCGTGATGCATAGTATAATTGCGGCCCATTTTTTCAGTTGCTTCTGCGTTTTCATGATGTCTCTTCCCCTCTCAACTGTTATTGTTCGTATTATACCACAGTTTTTTTTATGATGCAACGATAATTTTGATCTTTCCGTCTTTCGCCCCTATCTTCCCTTTTTCATGATTTTTTTGCTTTTCCTGTTTTTCCTGTTTTTCTTCAATTTCTTCTTTTTCCTCATTTTCTTCGTATTTCCCCGCCATGAGCGATATCACATAGGTGAAGTTCGAAAGTTTAAAGCGAGCTTCGTTTCCCAAAATTCGGCGATCTGGCTGCTCCGAAACGGGATTTATATGCCGCAAAAGCGTAAGGGCCTGCGCCTTGTCAAGCTCGATTTCGATAGCTTCAGGTGTAAAGGTGACGGCCAGTCTTTCGCAGAGCGCGCTACTGAAAATCAAGCGTGCCATGCTGTTGGAGAATTCTTCACAGGTGATATTTGTAAAGGTAAACTCCTTGTCGTTCAGCATGGGAACCCACCCAGCGCGTACGCCACTGCCGCTGAACCGGTTGCCGTCCATCACAGGCAGATTGCTAAAACAGAGGATATCGCGCGTCTCCCGGTCATGGTAGTAAAGCTCGGGATAGTCCTCCCGGAAGAGGTATAGATCACGCAGCCAGGCGCGGTCCCCCTCCGTGACAACGTTTGCGCGGTAGTTGCGGCAGTTGTACCAGAAGGAGCGGCGGCCGTCCTTTTCCACGAACATGGTCGTCGCGGGGGTCAGCGCAAAGCTTTCTTTGAACCAGCGCCCGCTTGCGCCCAGGGTCTCCACGGTCACGCTGCCGGCATCGCGCAGCTGCGCGAAGCGTTCGAACTGCCACGGCAGGGCCCGCATGTTTTTCCAGCCGAAGGAGTTCTCTTGCCCCGCCTGGGTGTAGGCGTAGGCCAGGCCGTGCCCGTTGAAGTTCTCCCGCAGGTACCAGTCCGCCCAGTCCGGGTTGCCGCCCCCATCGCCGCAGCTGGGCTCCAGGGTGAGCACCGATTGGCACCGCGCGTGGCCGGCCTGTAGATCCAGGCCGAAGTCGTACTGGTCCAGAGGGTCCGAGCCCAGCATGCGGAACACCGGCACATCAATCTGCGCGGCTTCGTGCTGCGCCGGGCAGAACATATTTTGCTTCGAGGGGTAATACGCCCCGTTGTAGTACCCGCCCCAGAGGGTGTAGCCGTCCGTGCCGAACTGGTCCTTGCAGATGCAGGCGGTATCCAGGCCATATTTCTCGTGGGCGTAGCGCAGGCTGTGGGCGTCCAGGGCCCAGGAGCCCATCACCCGGGGGTACGCGCCGAAGACCTCCCGGAATTTCTCAAACGCCCTGTCGATCAGAATTTCACGCGCTTCCGGCAGATACCCCACGCTGAAGCCGCAGTGGGCGTGCCAGTCCCAGGGGAAGCGCCCGTGCCAGGGCAGGCCCGCCGCCTCGCACAGGGGCTGGACGATCTCCAGCCAGAGGCCCAGTTCGAAGGCCTTGCCCTGTAATGGCCCGGTGAAGCGCTCCTCTAGCAGAGCGTCGTATTGCAGCAAAAACGTGCCCGGCAGGTTGTGTTTTTCCAGCAGGGCGATTTGTTTGGTTACAGGCTTCAGCAGGTCGACGTCGCTACGAGGCTCGCACGCGCGGATGAAATTGACAATGTTGACGATATTTTTCATGGGAAAACCCTCCTTTCGGCAATGCAATTATATCCCGCGGCCCGCGATAAGTCAAGGGCGGGCGGGCAAACTAAATTGTATCCTGTTTCACAAAATAGGAGGAAACCATGTGTAACGACAGCGAATATATGCCGCCGGAAATCACCACCGAGCCACCGGCGGGCGAATCCCCCTCCGGCGGAGAGGAGCGCGGCGAGCGCCGTGACCCGCGGGACGTAGGCGGTGTCACCGTGGAGGGCAGGCGCGGGCTGATCCATTGCCTGACCATCATCGGGCAGGTGGAGGGCCACACGGAGCTGCCATCGGAGACAAAATCCACCAAGTACGAGCACGTGATCCCCCAGTTGGTGGCCATAGAAGAAAGCCGCGACGTGCGCGGCCTGCTTATCGTGCTCAACACCGTGGGGGGGGACATCGAGGCGGGCCTGGCCCTGGCCGAGCTCATCGCCGGGATGCGGACGCCCACGGTTTCGCTGGTGCTGGGCGGCGGGCATTCCATCGGGGTGCCGCTTGCTGTGGCGGCCCGGCGCTCGTTCATCGCGCCCTCGGCCACCATGACCATCCACCCCGTGCGCATGAACGGCCTGGTGCTGGGCGTGCCGCAGACGCTGTCCTATTTCGAGCAGATGCAGGAGCGCATCGTGGGCTTCGTATCGAAAAACAGCCGGATCCCAGCCGACCGCTACCGCGGCATGATGCTGGAAACCGGCGTGATGGCCATGGATTTCGGCACGGTGCTCACGGGGGAGCAGGCCGTGGTGGAGGGGCTGATCGACGAGCTGGGAGGGCTGGCCGGGGCGGTGGAGAGCTTGTATGGGATGATACCGGAGGAAAATAATAATGAGCCTAGTTGACCGTTTTCAGGAATTCCTCTGGCGAAACCGCCGCGACCGGCGAGCCCGCGAAGTGCTTCGGGTTGCGCGTGATGATGCAATCCATGCGGTGGCGTTTCGCACAATAGGAGAGCAGCGCGTCCTCATAATCGATCATAGGCAAATCGAACGCTTTTTCGCAGTCCATCCCGCTGACGTTCAGTACTTCGACGACCGAAAGGAGCTTCAGCAGTGCCTGCTTCGTCTGCTCCCTGTCCCGCAGATGCCTGCGCAGCATGTAGTAAATGTCGGTAAAGGTGCTCGCGGTGATGCAGCCTTTCGCCTTTTCGTCGGCACAGGCCAGCAGAACCGCTTCGGCGCTGCGCACCCAGGGCTTGCGGTCCATGAGGGCGTCGAGGATCACGTTGGTGTCAATCAGCAGCTTCATAACGCGCCAAACGCTCCTCTCTCGCCTGTTCCAGAGTGGTGTCGTCGTTGGGGATGATGCCGATGAGGGACCTGACAATGTCCGCTTTGGTCTGCTTTTCGCTGGTTAGCCGGGCGACCCGCTTGCCATTGCGCGTGACAAAAATATCCTCCTCCGCGACCAGACGCAGATATTGTCCGATATTGCTCTTGAATTCCGTGGCGGTAACGTACATAAACATCGCCTCCTTTCGTTCAATACTAGTATACACAAAACCGGCGAAAATGTCAATAGAAATCGAACGATTTTATCAGGCGCCGGGTGGGCTCAGCCAGGCGGTGGAGGCGCTGTATGGGATGATCCCGGAGGAGGAAAGTCAAACACCCTGACCAGAGGAAGGTCAGGGCGCGACGATGAAGGCATTTGCTTTTATAGATTGCCTTCCAGGACGTAAATGTTAAATTTCGGGGTCCAACCATTGGGGTAGGTTTCGGTGCCTGTAAAATACACGAGACCATTGGAGAGTCCTTGTTTTTGTGCTCTAAGACCAATTGTGCCCACATGGTCGATCTGTACCGAATCGCTCTCGGTAGTGATAGTTGCCACGTTATCACAAGAGTGAGTCAATACATCACCATCAAGAGAGACATATACTTTGTAACGAAGGTCGGGAGTAGATGGGGAGTATTCCTCCGCTGTGTTCGCTTCTCTGTTCCATTTGACAATCCGAACGGCGCCGTTTTCCGGGCAATGCAATAGGAATGAAATCATTAATTCTGGCTCCTATCTATAAATTTGCCTCCATTATACACCGGTCTTCCCCAAAAAGCAACAAAATTTTTCGAGGGTTTTCATGACATAAACGTATTCAAACATAACCCTCCGCTACCCCCAAACCCCGCACTTGACACCCCCCGCCCCATGCTGTATAATGATTGTACATTGTACGGCACAAAAGGCTATAGGGGCCGTGTGCATCTGTCAATTGTGAATTGGAGAAAATCATGCCCCCACCCATCGTCCTCACCATCGCCGGCTCGGATTCCTCGGGCGGCGCGGGCATACAGGCGGACCTGAAGGCCATCGCGGCCCACGGGTGCTACGGCTGCAGCGCGATTACGGCGCTCACGGCCCAGAACACCCGGGGCGTCACGGCGGTGCACACCCCGCCGGCGGAATTCCTCGCCGCGCAGCTGGAGGCCGTACTGAGCGATTTTCCGCCGGCCGCCGTGAAGATCGGCATGCTCCCGGATGCCGACTGCGTGCGCGCAACCGCCGACGCCCTGCGCGGCCTGGACGCGCCCATCGTGCTCGACCCGGTGATGGTGGCCACCAGCGGCGCGACCCTTTCCGGCGACCCGGCCGTGGCGGCCATGCGGGCGCTGCTGTTCCCCCTGGCAACGCTGATCACCCCCAACCTGCGCGAGGCGGAGGTCCTGGGCGCCATGCAGATCACCTGCGAGCCGGAGATGGAGGCCTGCGCCCGGCGGATCGATTTCCCTGTGCTGATCAAGGGCGGGCACTTCAAGCCCCGGGACCCCGGGGCTGGCCACGGCGCGGACGACCTGCTCCACGTGGGCGGACAGGCCACCTGGCTGCGCGCCCCCCGGCTGGACATAGGCGAGACCCACGGCACGGGCTGCACGCTGTCCTCGGCCGTCGCGTGCCGGCTGGCGCTGGGCCACGGCCTGCTGGAGAGCGTGCGGCTCTCAAAGGCATGGCTCACCTGGCTGCTGAAGGCAAAACCGGATTTCGGTGTGCCCAACGGGCCGCTGATGCCACGATAGACTGGGCGGCTAGCAAGCCGCCCGAGCGAAAGTTTATAATAGCCGGGTGGCTTGCTAGCCACCCCTACAGCACGGAGGGTGCTATGCTTATCAACGGCAAAAAAGTCGAACTGGATCACCCCGTCACCCTGCTGGCCTACCTCCATCAGGCGGGCTTCAATACGTCCTGCGTTGTGGTGGAGAAAAAAAACGCATCTGCGGATGCGTCGGAGATCATCACGCGCGAGCGGTTCGCGGAGATACTGCTGGAGCGGAATGACGAGATCAACATCCTGCGCTTCATGGGGGGGGGCTGACGCTTGACCCTTGCGAAGGAACAGGAAAGGCTTGCGCCGCGCCTGATCAAGCCGCAAAGCCCCGTGCGCCAGTCCAACTTCGAGCTGCTGCGCATCCTGCTCATGCTGATGATCGTGGCGTACCACCTGCGGGGCTACGGCGGCTTCGGGAGCCTGCCTGGCGCAACCGGCAGCCGCGTCCTGCTGTATCTGCTGACGCTGGGCGGCAAGGTGGGCGTGGACTGTTTCGTGCTGCTCAGCGGCTATTTCATGTGTACCTACACCGGTGGGGGCCTGCGGCCCAGGCGGCTGCTGAAGCTCTGGATGCAGCTGTTCTTCTATTCCGCGGGGATATATATCGCGATGGGTCTGGCGGGGATCAGCCGGTTCGGCGCGGAAGGCAATTTCACGTACTTTTTGCCCGTCAGCCGGAATGTCTACTGGTTCGGCACGCGCTACTTTTTCCTGATGCTGCTCTCGCCCTTCCTCAACAAGCTCATGCAGGGGATGACGCGCAAAGAGTACCGGAGGCTGCTGGCGGTGTGCACGGTGATCGTCTCTGTCCTGCCCACCCTTCTCCGGACCGGGTACGCCATTCCCAACATGACGCTGATGCTCTATCTCTATCTGCTGGCCGGGTATCTCCGCCTGCACCCGGAGCCCCTGTTTCAGCGCAAATGGCTTGCGCTGGGGATGGCCGTGGGCAGTTACCTGTTCATGGTGGGCTACACCCTGGCGCATTCGTGGCTGCTGCCCCGGCTGCCCTTTCTGCGCTTTTTGCCCAGGCAGAATTTCTCGCCGGGCAATTCCATACCGGCGCTGCTGTGCGCGCTGGGGCTGTTCCTCTTCTTCAGGAACCTCAAGGTCAGGGGCAATCGGGCGGTCAACCTGATCGCCTCGGGCGCTTTCGGCGTCTACCTGCTGCACGACCATTCGAAGCCGCTGCGGGAGTGGCTGTGGCTGGATATCTTCGACGCCAGGCCGCTTCTGGCCCGCCCCGCCGCGCTGGCGTGGCATATTATTTGGGTGGTCCTGGCCATATTCGCCATTGGTATTTTGATTGATTTATTCCGGCAATACGTCCTCGAAAAGCCGTTGTTCTATCTGATCGACAAAACAAAATTCGGAAAGAAGTACCTGCATGACTGATCCCTTCAAATTAGGCAATCAGGAATTCACTTCGCGCTTTATCCTGGGCAGCGGCAAGTTCTCCCTGCCCCTGGTACGCGCCGTCACCGGGCAGGGCGGGGCCGAGATGGTCACCCTGGCCCTGCGCCGCGCGAATCCCGGCGGGGAGGAGAACATCCTGGATTTCATCCCCCCCGGCGTGACGCTCATCCCCAACACCTCGGGCGCGCGGGACGCCGGGGAGGCCGTGCGCGTCGCGCGGTTGGCCCGGGCCCTGGGCTGCGGCGACTTCGTGAAAATCGAGATCATGCGGGATACGAAGTACCTCCTGCCGGAGAATCACGAGACCGTGCGCGCCACTGAAATCCTTGCGGCGGAAGGCTTTCAGGTGCTGCCCTATGTCTACCCCGATCTCGCTACGGCCCGGGCGTTGGTGAAGGCCGGGGCCGCCGCCGTCATGCCCCTGGGCGCGCCCATCGGCAGCAACAGGGGCCTTCTCACCCGGGATTTCATTCAAATTTTGGTGGAGGAGATAGACCTGCCCATCATCGTGGACGCGGGCATAGGCCGGCCCTCCCACGCCTGCGAAGCCATGGAGCTGGGCGCCGCGGCCGTCATGGCAAATACCGCTGTGGCTACGGCAAGCGACCCCGCGGAAATGGCCCTGGCGTTCAAGCTGGCCGTTGAGGCCGGGCGGCGGGCGTACCTTGCGGGCCCGGGCCGCGTGCTGGAGCGGGGAGGGGAGGCCTCCTCGCCTCTGACGGGGTTCCTTGAATGAAGCAAATTGCCTTCGACCCCATGGCCTACCAGCCCGGTATGGAGGCCATTGAATCGGATAGTATGGAGCGTGTTCTGGAAAGAACGCGCGCTTTTTCACCGGATGAATACACCGCAGCCGATGTCCACGCAGCCATCCAATCACAGCGCCGAAACGCCGAAGATTTCGCTGCGCTGCTTTCCCCCGCGGCGGAGCCCCTGCTGGAAGACATCGCCCAGGCCGCGGCGTGTGAAACCCGGCGGTGGTTTGGCAACGGCGTGGGGCTGTTCACGCCGCTTTACATCGCGAATTACTGCGAAAACCACTGCACCTACTGCGGGTTCGGCAGCCATCAGAAAATCCGGCGCGGCAAACTCACCATGGACGAGCTGCGCCGCGAGGCCGGGGCCATCGCCGCCACGGGCCTGCGCGAGCTGCTGGTGCTCACCGGCGAGTGCCGCGCCGCCAGCAGCGTGGAGTACATCGGCGAGGCCCTGGCGTTGCTCAAGGGATTTTTCGGCGTGCTGGGCCTCGAAATTTATCCGCTGAACACCGAGGAATACCGTTATTTGCGCGATTGCGGCGCGGATTACGTGAGCGTATACCAGGAGACTTACGACCCTGCGTTGTACGAAAAAGTGCACCCGCTGGGCCCAAAACGCTGCTATCCCTACCGGTTTCACGCCCAGGAGCGTGCGCTGCTGGCCGGTATGCGTGGCGTGGCGTTCGGTTCGCTGCTGGGGCTGGGTGATTTCCGCCGGGACGCCTTCGCCGCGGGTTTTCATGCGTATTGCATACAGAAGAAGTACCCGCAGGCGGAAATTTCGTTCTCCTTCCCAAGATTGCGTCCTGCCGGTGGCATAACGGTGCCCAGCGAGATCAGCGAACGGCAGCTATTGCAAATCATGCTGGCTTACCGGCTGTTCCTGCCCTTCGCGGGGATCACCATCTCCACGCGGGAGCGGCCGGGCTTCCGGGACGCCGTGGCTGGCCTTGTGGCATCGAAGATGTCCGCGGGAGTAAGCGTGGGCGTGGGCGGCCACGGCGCGGCTGCCAAGGGCGACGAGCAATTCGTAATCGCCGACGAACGCGGCGTGGCGCAGGTGCGCGAAATGCTGACGCGACAGGGCCTGCAAGCCGTGATGATCGACTATATAGGCCTTGAATAAGTTTCGAGGGAGTGTAAAGGCAATTGCTTGAGATCGCGATAACAAACCGGCACATCTGTAAAGGGAATTACTTTACACAAATCGAGAAAATGGCCTCCCACAAGCCTTTCGCGATTTTGCTGCGGGAAAAAGACCTGGAATATGACAAGTATTTAGCCTTGTCGTGCGAGATAAAGCGCATCTGTGCGGCGCGGGATGTGCCGCTGATTGCCCACACATACGCCGTGCCGGACATCCCACGATTACACCTGCCCTTCGCTCTGGCAAGCGAAGAACTGGCACGGGAATATCATTTGAGCGTCTCGGTGCATTCGCCTGAGGAGGCACGATGCGCCGAGGCCATGGGGGCAGAATTTGTGATCGCGGGACATGTCTTTGCCACCGGCAGCAAATCGGGCGCGCCGCCGCGGGGGCTGGATTTTCTGCGGGAGGTATGCGAAAGCATACGAATACCCGTGTTCGCGATCGGAGGAATTACTATGCAAAATGCGCAGCAATGCCTGGACGCGGGCGCGGCGGGCATATGCAGGATGTCCCATTGGATGGGGATATAATTATAGAGACGCACGGTCGTGCATCTCCAAAACATACTTTGATTTGTTATATTTTACCGTATATTACCTTCATGCCTCCCGATGGTCTCCTCGTGCACCTCCGGCGTCAGGTGACTTAAATCGTTCATGCAATACAGCCGCGAGGGGAACCCTTTGTAAAAAATGACGCGCGATACTCCCGTGTTATCCTGGTCGAACCGCCAGAACGACGTCTTCAATGCGGGCAGGCCCAGCAGGGCAGTCAGCAACCGATTGTTGAAGCTGGCGTGGGCGGCAATCAAAACGCGCGCGCCCCTCGGGGTTTGTTCGCCAATGGCCGCGATGACTCTTTGTGCCCTGGCGTGCATCTCCTCCGGGGTTTCCTCGCCCCAGTCGCCAATCTCCATCAAGTCGCGCGGCGTGAGCATAGGCACTGGCCGGGGTGGCGTTCACTCACGGCCCGGGCCGTGGCGCGGGCACGCTCCATGGGGCTGCAAAAGATCATATCGAAAGGGGTTTGCGCCAAGCTTTCCCCCAGCAGCGCGGCCTGCCTCTGGCCCAGGGGCGTCAGGCGCCAGTCGTCCTCCATCAGGCCGGTTTCACAGCCGGGCGGGCGCTGTTTGATCTGCCCATACGATTGTCCGTGCCGCACCAGATAAAGATCAAGAATGGTCACGCGATCTCCACCTTTTCCCCCGCCAGAATCCTGTTCACTGTCTTCATCGCGCACATCTTGCCGCACATAGAGCAGGTGTGCTGCTCGGCGGGGGGCAGGCTGTCGTGATATTTACGCGCCCTGTCCGGGTCAACCGCCAGCGAGAACATCGTCTCCCAGTCGATACGCCGGCGGGCTTCGCTTATGCGGTTGTCGATCTCCCGCGCGCCGGGCAGGCCCTTGGCGATGTCCGCGGCGTGGGCGGCAATTTTTGTTGCCACGATGCCCTCGTGCACGTCGTTCAGGTCGGGCAGGCGCAGGTGCTCCGCCGGGGTGACGTAGCACAGGAAGTCCGCGCCGCTCATGGCCGCCATTGCCCCGCCGATGGCCGAGGTGATGTGGTCGTAGCCCGGCGCGATGTCTGTCACCAGCGGCCCGAGCACGTAGAAGGGCGCATTGTGGCACAGGCGCTTTTCCAGCAGCACGTTGGCGGCGATCTCGTTCAAGGCCATGTGGCCGGGACCCTCGATCATCACCTGAACGTCGCGGTCCCAGGCGCGTTTCGTCAAATTGCCCAATTCGATGAGCTCCTGCACCTGGGCGGCGTCGGTGGCGTCGCTGCCGCAACCGGGGCGCATGGCGTCGCCCAGGGAGACCGTCACGTCGTGGGCGCGCAGAATCTCCAGCACGTCGTCGTAGTACTCAAAAAACGGGTTCTCGTTCCCGGTCATCTCCATCCACGCGAAGAGCAGCGACCCGCCGCGTGACACGATGTTCGTCAGCCGCGGCGCGCGCTGGAAGGCCTCAATGGTGCGCCGGTTGATTCCCGCGTGAATCGTCACGAAGTCAACGCCTTCAAGGGCATGGGCCTCCACAACCCGCAGGAAATCCCGCGCGGTGATGTCCAGCAAATCTTTTTCAAGATAGCCCACGGCGTCGTACATGGGCACCGTGCCGATCATCGCTGGGGACATAGCGATCAGCGCGCGGCGGAATTCGCCTGTTTTGCCGCAGTTGGAAAGGTCCATGATGGAGTCCGTGCCCATCTCCAGGGCGAGTTTCACCTTGCCCATCTCGCGCTCGTAGTCGCGGCTATCGCCCGAAATCCCCAGATTCACGTTGATTTTCGTGCGTAGGCCCGCGCCCACACCTTGAGGGACAAGAGCGGTGTGATGAATATTGGCAGGGATAGCGGCCTCCCCGAGGGCCACTTTGGCCCGCAGCCAGTCGGGATCGACTCCTTCTTTTTGTGCAACCTGCCGCATCTGTTCCGTGATTTTGCCGAAGCGCGCGGCTTGCATTTGGGTCATGACCTATTTTCTCCTATTCTATCGTTTCACCCAGCAGGATCTTCGGCATGGCCAGCAAACACCGGTTCCAGCGCTTGTAGAATTTCTCAAGCGCCGGCACCGCCAGCCGCCCGTGCGTCTCGGCGTCCTCCAGGGCAAGGTATAGCATGTACGTCACCTTGCCCACGTAGCGCGTCAGACGGGTGGGCGGTTCGCCCGCCTTTACGGCCTGGAAGCTCTCCTGCCGGTGCGTGCGCTTGACATAACGCACATCCAGCACGCCGGGCTGACTGCGGTAGAACGCCGCCACCTCCCGCATGAGGGCCTCGATCTCGTCCTGCTTTTCGATTTTCGCCTCGTAGATGCAAATTTCACAGAACATGCTGCGCCGCCTCCTAGAAATACTTGAACTCGTGGCCTGCGCTGGTGCCGCCCGGATATAAGCAGAAAGCTTCGCTGTGCCCCGGTCCAAAGAACATGGGCAGGTAGTCCCCGAAGCGATTGGTGAATTTCTGCCGCCGCAGTTCGTCCGGGGCCATCCAGAAGTGCCGGCCCTCTGCCATCTCCGGGGTGAGCGTACCGGAAGATGTGGAGGTACTATACAAAAATACAAAATAGCGGTCTTGCGTATCGCTTCCGCAGTAGTGGAGGACCCCGCAGGGCTGGAGATCGCGCACGTCCAGCCCGGTCTCCTCCTTGACCTCACGTACGGCGCAGGCGTAGAGGCTTTCGCCGCCGTCCACGTGTCCGCCTGGAAAGGCCAGACCCTTGAACGAAAGCAGCCTGTCCTGCACCAGCACCTCACCGGTGGCCGGGTTTTCAACCATCACCATGGTGGTGAGCGTTATGTTGGGCATAGCACCTCTTCTGCCGCCTCCCGCAATTCCCGCGCGGTCTGCTCGACATTCTCCTGTCCGAAAATCCCCGAAACCACCGCGAAGCCCGCCATGCCGCAACCGCACAGCCTTTCGATGTTCGCGCGGTCAACCCCGCCTATCGCAACAACCGGAATCCTAACGGCGGCGCAGATTTCGCGCAGCAAATCAAGAGGCATGGGTACGGCGTCGGCTTTGGTGCGCGTGCCAAACACCGCGCCGCAGCCGAGGTAATCCGCCCCGGCGGCCTGCGCGGCCAGGGCCTGTTCCACTGTGCGCGCCGTCGCGCCCAAGATTTTTCCGGGCCCAAGCAAAGCACGCGCCGCGCGCAAGTCACCATCGGAGAGGCCCAGATGCGCACCGGCGGCGTCGACTGCAAGGGCAATGTCCGCACGGTCGTTGATGATCAGCGGCACGCCAAATTGATCTGTAATTTTTTTGACAGCGCGGGCCAGCGCCAGCAACTCCTGGTCCGAAAGCCCTTTCGCCCTCAATTGCAGCATCGTCGCCCCCCCGCGCAGGGCGGCTTCGATGGCTTGAATGTCGCCGTCAGAGATAGCGTAGAGCAATAAAGAATTAAGAATTAAGCATTTAGCATTAAGCATTAAGAATCCACCATGTCGTCCATGCTGTAGCGCCCGGCGGGCTTGTCCGGCAGCCAGCGCGCGGCGGCCAGGCACCCGGCGGCGAAGATGCGCTTGCTGTAGGCCCGGTGGGTGAGCTCCACCACCTCGTCGAAGCCCGCGAACAGCACGGTGTG
>Ga0123353_10002988_pt1 | contig 21176 bp, 16 predicted proteins | sample TergutLab28metaG_3_FD_92763 | JGI IMG/M metagenome (GOLD analysis project Ga0123353, IMG submission 92763) | Labiotermes labralis P3 segment gut microbial communities from Petit-Saut dam, French Guiana - Lab288 P3 | ecosystem: Host-associated > Arthropoda: Insects > Digestive system > Gut ... | reverse complement strand
TTATTATTTTTTGAGGGTGGCGGGAACGAGAGTTGAACTCGTGACCTCCGGGTTATGAATCCGACGCTCTAACCATCTGAGCTACCCCGCCGTTTTGGGCGGCAAAAATATATTATTTTTGCAGAAATTTTTATGTTATGAAAATCCCCGCATCAGAATTACCATTACAGCCCAACGGTGCTATCTATCACATTGGCATTCACCCCGAGAACCTATCCGATAAGATTATTTTAGTAGGAGACCCAGGCCGAGTGGAAACTATCTCCGCCAAATTTGACACTCTTGAATTTACACATTCTCATCGGGAACTAACCACACATACAGGCTGCTATAAAGGCAAAAGTATCTCTGTTATCTCTACCGGCATGGGAACAGACAATATTGATATTGTTTTGACAGAATTAGATGCTTTGGCAAATGTGAACCTCCAAAAAATGGAGCAAAAACAGGAGCACAAAACTCTTACAATGGTGCGCATCGGCACTTGTGGTGCTATTCAGGAAGATATTCCGGTGGGGTCGTATATTGCCGCAAAAAAAGGGTTTGGATTTGATGGACTATTGCAGTTCTACAAACACAATGCACAGGAATATGATGACCTTGTGGCACATTTTGTAACCTTTACAGGGTGGGGTGAACGACTGCCATATCCCTATTGTTATCCTGCCGACCAAACACTATTGGATACCATTGCCTTTGATATGGTGCAAGGCATTACGGCAAGTGCTCCCGGTTTCTTTGGTCCGCAAGGCAGATATGTGCGCGCCCCATTGGCATTCCCTCACCTTAATGAGAAAATTGAAAATTTCGAATATCTAAACCAACGAATTACAAATTTAGAGATGGAATGTTCCGCCATTTATGGATTGGGAAATTTGCTCGGGCATAAAACCTTAACCGTTTGTCTCGCCATTGCCAACCGCGTAACCCACCACTTTCTAAAAGACTACACTAAAGAAATGGACATACTAATAACGAAAGTACTTGATAGAATATAATTGATAATTGACAATTAATAATTGACAATTAATAATTTACAATTAATAATTAATCACTAACCCACTAATCACTAATCACTAATGAAAGATATTACCCTTTTAATTTTAGCCGCGGGAATGGGAAGCCGCTACGGTGGGATGAAACAGTTGGATGAGTTGGGTCCCAACGGAGAGACAATCATGGATTACTCTATAGATGATGCTATTGCGGCAGGTTTTTCCAAAGTGGTTTTCGTGATTAGAAAGAGTATGCAAGAGGCTTTCGAACTCCGGATATTATCGAAATATAAAGATAAAATAGTGTGCGAATGTGTATATCAAGAACTGGATGTGCTACCTGAAGGATTTCAAAAGCACCCTGAAAGAGAGAAACCCTACGGCACAGCACATGCTATTCTCGTAGCGAAAAATGCTATCAAAGAACCATTTGCCGTGATCAACGCCGATGATTTTTACAGTCGCAAAGCTTTTGTTGCTATGGGCATTTTTTTGCGACAACCGCATCAAGGTGAAAAACCTGTATTTGCCATGATTGGCTACCAGTTAAAAAACACCTTGTCGGAGCATGGTACTGTTTCGCGAGGCGTTTGTAAAGCCAATGAAAACAATGAGTTAATATCTATCACAGAAATGACAAAAGTTAAACGGGAAGGAGAATCTATGTACAATTTAGAAGGAAACGGCAAAGTGGAACTTACAGGGAATGAGCCTGTTTCTATGAACTTTTGGGGATTTACACCCTACTTCTTCACTTGCTTAAACGCTCTTTTCATTCAATTTTTGAAAGAAAACAATCATAACCCCAAATCGGAGTTTCCCATTCCTGCAGTTATTAACCATTTTATAACAAATAATTTAGCTGCTATAAAGATTATAGATTGCGATGCAGAATGGTTTGGCGTAACATATCAAGAGGATAGGAATTGGGTAAGAGGGAAGTTATTTTAGATTTTAGATTTACGATTTTAGATTTTAGATTTGCGGGACAAAAATATTTTACTTATCCTAAAAACATAGCGGAATGAAGTGCCATCGTTTTATCATCAAAATATTTTGTTTCTTCATCGTTTGAAAGTAAAAAGGCTTTTTTTACAGGCTTATCTAATATTTCTTCCAAGCCAAAAAGATGTTTGGCATCTACTTTATTTACTCTGTTCGCCATTTTTATTTCAAAGGCATAATAATAATCGGAAAATTCCAATAACAAGTCTATCTCCTTACCGTCGTGGGTGCGTAAAAATGAAAATTGAGCAAGTGAATGTTCGTTGTTGACCTGCTTGAAGATTTCGGCGATAATAGCGCTTTCATACTCATTTCCGGTCATTCCGCCTCGTTTACGTAAAACGGCTTGCACAATGCCCTGATCAGCATAATGTACTTTCGAGGATTTTACTAAGCGCTTATTTTGATTTCTTGACCAGGATGGCAACACTATAGCCTGATAACTTATTTCAAAATATTTAATGTATCGCTGTACTGTTTTAATATTAATTCCCAATTGATTAGCGATAGAAGACGCATTGATGAGGTTTCCCGTATTCAATGCTAAATAGTGCTGAAGTTTTATGAAAGGATCTAAATCACGGAAAGCTGCTAAATCGCGAATATCTCTTTCCAAATACGTGCGAACATAATTGTGCAGCCACTCAAATTTTTCATTTTCATTTGAGGTATCTTCACTTATAGCAGGCAAACCTCCGTATTTAAGATAGTGTGAATAAGCTTCCAATTTTTCTCCCCTGTTTTTATCCAACAAAAATGAGGGTAAAAAATCCGTTTCTTCATCTTGTAATAGTTTTTGAAATAATGAATCTGATATTGATTCGTTCCAACTTTTGGTTTTAAGTTCGGGCAATGTAAGGGGATACATTTCCACAATAGTACATCTACCGGCTAAACTTTCTCTCACTTTTTCCATTAACAACAACTGACTTGAACCCAATAACACATAGCGAGGGTCATCAAATTGGTCGTAAACAGACTTTATACTTTCAATTAATACCGGTTCTTTTTGAATTTCATCCAATAAAGCTTTGGGATATAATTGGTGCCATTGTTGTGCCGTAAGTTTACTGTATGTGCTCCGGGAAACGGGGTCTTCAATAGAGAGATATTCATAGTCAGGCAATGTTTGTTTTACCAAAGTAGTTTTCCCTGCTTGTCTTGCTCCGGTAATTACTAATATTCTGCCAAATTTAGATTGACTTTTTTGTTGTACATATGATAGAAGTTTTCTGTTTTTCACGGCGTCAAAAATTAAAAATGAGTCTCGCAAAAATATTATTTTTTCTTAATTCCAAATATTACGCTAAAAAAAGGCAGTTTATTCTAAATATTACGCCAAAAATTAGGATATTTTTCCCATGTATGCCATTGCAAATCTTATTAAAGACTAATTGAATTATAAAGCTCAAACATTTATTATCTTATATATTTGTGTATGAATCAAATGATAGTTCATTGGTCTGTTTTTTGTGCATAGATATACAATGAGCCTGCAATATTTCGTAGCAATGGCGTTTTTTCTATAATCGCACCCATTTTGTTAACCATCGAAACCATTCCTTGAGGAACACCTGGGTGCAAAAAATCAAAAGGTATAACGTCCACAGCTTTAAATCCTTTCTTTTTAAGTTGGCGTTTAATTTTCCATTTAAAAAAAGCTGTTTCATCCGGCGAGTCTCCCAATTTGCGTTTTAACCAAGGAATATTTTTCTGCAATGCGATCTGCGGATTCATCATGTTAGGCTCTGTAAAAGCCAAACAGCCCCCTGGTTTCAAAAGCCGGTAAATTTCATTAAATGCTTTTTCTGTATCCAAATGATGTAATACAGAACTTCCAATGATGCTATCGAAAGAGGCATCAGGAAATGAAGTTTGGTATGCATTCTCTATAATAAGTTCAACATTTGGAGCAGTGATCTCTTTTCGAGCTACAGCTAACAGTTCGGGAGATATGTCAATAGCCACTACACTGGCGCCTGTTTTCACAATCTCTTTAGTAAAGAAGCCTGTTCCGCACCCCAATTCCAAAACTCTATGTTGTGCCTGTAACTTTGCCGTTAACATTTTCACACGTCTTTGCCATCGTACTATGCCTGCAGGAGATGACCAATTCCAAACCTCACCGGCGCCATGTTCTAACAAATATTTGCCATGTTCTATTTCGTTTTTAATTCGATTTTCCATAAGCTATTGGGTATTTTAAACCTTAGTTCCAAAACTTTATTTTCTTCAGGGCGAACAAACACATTTTAAGCAGAATAAGTCCATGTTTAAAGCGGGAGATATTTGTACTTCCGTAAGTTCGTTCTGCATATCGAATAGGTAAATCTATAATTTTGAGATTCAGTTTATAGGCTCCGAAAATCAAATCGAAATCTCCAAACGGGTCAAAATTTCCAAAATAGGATTGGTTTTTCAGCAGGCGCAAATAGTCTTCTCTATACATCACTTTAGTTCCGCAAAGTGTGTCTTTAATAGGTTGTTCAAGGAGCCACGTGAAAGCAATGCTAAAAAATTTATTCCCAAAAACATTCAATGGGCGCATAGCTTTTTTTTCCATGGGATAGATCAATCGGCAGCCATTAATAAAATCTCCTTTTCCTTCAACCAATGCTTCGTAAAATTTCGGCAATGTTTCGGGCGGCACGGTCAGGTCTGCATCCAAAATCATGAGCACATCTCCGGTGGCAATATCATAACCGGCGCGAACAGCATCCGCTTTCCCTTTTTGGGGTTGTTGAAGAATCTTGATGTCGAATTGATCTTGATATCTCTTCTTAATATCTTGAATGGTTTTCCAAGTATCATCGGTCGAGTTGCCTTCAACAAAAATAATTTCCAGGTGTGATCCAAATTTAGGCATTCGCAAAAGTGCCTGTTCAATATTTCCACTTTCGTTTCTGGCAGGAATAACCACACTTACACTTTTAGTGGGTTCTGCTTTTGAAATCGGCGTCTTCTTCGCCATCACATATTGATTTAATGCCAAATAATTAATCAGTGGCAATCTTGAAATAATTACATTTATAAGATAGGAAAAGATCGGAATACGAAATGGGAGAAGTGTTTGGCGATTTTCTTTGTAAGTCTCAAAGCCTGCTAAATATAGCAAGTTCTTAATATCCATTCTCGACATCCAATTTTGCTCAGGTGCTTTTCGTTTAATTCTAATCCATTCTGCAAAACTAATCAAAGGATACCAAACATAGCTGTAATAAGTTACAATAATTTTAGTTTGATCATGCGCAACCTTATGCAATTGCTCAAAACAAAGTTGAACATCATCTAAAAAACCAATCAGATTTGAAATTATTATAAAATCAAATTTTCGATTTAGCTTTAATTCGCATGCGTCCATTACTTCAAAATCAATGTTTGGATATTGGGTTTTAGCAATTTCTATCATTTCCGGACTAAAATCAACACCTGTTTTATCGGCTGCCCTAAGTTTAGCCAACAGATCGCCTGTTCCGCAACCAATCTCTAAAACACTCAAATCGGGGTGAATATAATAATCGCAATATTTGGTAATAGAATCCCAATAATATGAGCGCCTCTTGCGATATTCAACTTGCTTGTGAGCAATACTGTTAAAATAGGTAAGTTTATCATTCATGATCGGTCATATTAAAGTCACCCAACTCTGATTTAATTTTATTCAAGTTTACTTTATAGAGCCATGCAGGTTCTTTATCATCTTGTGCATTCTGATGAACCAATTCATAATATTCTAAATATTTGTGTTTTAGAAATGTCATATAACGACTTATTGTAGTAATAACTTGCCCTGTTTTCTTTGTTGGGTTAGTCCGCAAGCTTGCATCTATTATATATTCAATGTTTCGGCTTATTAAATAATTCGACAATTCAATCAGATCTGTGGCATACGCTGATTTACTTGAGGCTATTTCATTCTTGATAGAATCTGGATGTACAAATGTTTTTATTTGGGCTAATTTTAATATTTGGGTCATTCGTTCTTTTTCCTCCTTTGGGAGATCGAAGACATAGTAATATTTATCGGTCATTATCAAATATTTCATATATTTCCGCACTCCATTCTCATATTGTGGGTGAAGGAAAAAGGAATTTGTTGCCAAAAATTCATATTGATAATCACAATATAAAGCAGAATCTATTACAATCGTTTTAGGCATCATTCCAGCAAATCTATCGCATCCGGAATATACAAATGACATTGAAGATTTTCGGCAGCCGATTTTAACACTATCCGGAGTGTTTGCTGCTGCATATTCGCTCATTAAAAAATAATTGATCCAATCCGGCGTATAGCCATAATATTTTTCCCCTTTCAGATTTTTTTTCAAAACTATTCTATTTTTTTCAACTTCTTTTAATACCATTCCAAGATTCACCATAAGCAAAGCGATTATTAGTAAAGGATATAGCCATTGTAAAAAAAATATTTTTTTCACTTTGAATATCGCCCAAAAACCATAAAAAACAACTATTGCTATAAATGGAATATAAATCATAATCATTCGTACTTGTCCCCAAGATGAATGAAGAGAAATAAAGGTTGCTCCTATCAAACATGCACAAAATATCGATACGGCAACAATAGTACGATTTTTCTTCAAAATTGCAAAAACAACACCTATAATCATCGCTCCTATCAAAATTATAAAATAGGTGTAGCTTTGTGGAACCAAATCGCTTTTAAGTCCTACCATATCCATTAATGCGGAAGAGTATATTTTTGCATTTTCAAAAAAACGGGTAATAAATCCTGATAAATCTTCTTGTCCTAATCCTGCATTGTAAGCATCTTTTTGAAGCATCATACGCCCTTGTCCTGAAAGCGAACTCTTAATATCAATACTTGGCCATGCAAGCGGAAGAATAATTTTTTGATATAACCCATAAAAAGAGGCAAAAGCACCTATAGATATTAGTGCTGTTCCATATTTTTTGTAACACAGAAAGTACATAAAAATAGCTACCACGCTTGCAAGAGCAATATTTCGTGACAAACAGTAAATAAAAATCACAAAACCAAATAATGCATAATTCTTCCATTGAGAGCGTAACGAGGGTCCAATCATGGTTTTATCATCTAGATACAACCATGCTATAAAAACCAATCCCATCACCATCAATGTAAAAGTTTCCGTGAAAGTTTGGCTTGCATGGTATAAGTATGCTGTATTAAGTGCAGTGAGAAATAATGCAGGTAAAAGCACAGAATATGGTATCCGTTCTTTAAATGCAAGATAAACAAAGTAGATCCCAAGTAGAAAGAATATAACTGAGAATGATTTTAAAACGAAAAGATTAACTCCAAAAATAGCAATTGGCAAAGCTAAAAACATGCAATAAAGTGGAGCAGTATATGTATAATAGTACGAAAAGAATCCTTTGGCATAATTGAATCCAGCTTCAATATACAGCGAATCATCAAATCCTTCGGAGATCTTTACATTAAACAGTAAAAGCGAAAACAGCGCGGATAATATCAAACAAGATATAATATACCAACGAGATCTTTTAGACAGATGGTTTTCTAAACGATCTAAAAAGTGCACTTTCGGTTGAGTGTGTTTTCTCTGTGAAACAATTGGAGGCGGCTGTTTTTTTACTGTCTTGTATCTCTTACTCATTACTGTTTTTTTTAATCCAAACGTTAAAATAATATTTTTCGGGGAGATTATGCATTTCTTCTATAACCTTTCTATTTAATAATGTTAATTTTCTCTTTTCTATCAGCGACATTTGATAGCCACAGGATGAAATAAAATCAAAAACTGATATAGCATCAGCACCCGCCTTTTGAAGTCCAAATGGCCAAAATTCCATAAGCATATGAAGATGATCTATATTTTCTTTAAGAGTTTGCTTCATGCCTTGAAGAGCAAAATATTCATAACCTTGTATATCCATTTTTATAAAATGAATAATCTCTTCTTGCTTTAGAAAAGAGTCTATTGACAAACATTCTACCTCTTCTTTCGAAGAATAATTTTCAACGGGATAGGTACGATGGTCCACATTTAGCAATGGAGATTTATAAACATGTATTGTTCCGTTATTTTCGCTTACAGCTGCGTAAACAGGTTTGATATTTGGGTAAGGTCTGATATTTTCGAGCAAACGAGAAAAATTTTCGGCATCAGGTTCAAAGGCATATACCAGTCCGGAATCTCCAACACAACGGCTCAAGTATTTTGCTGTAAATCCGATATTTGCACCTATATCCAATACAATATTGCTCTGTTGAATATTTTTTTTCATTAGCTCAAGTTCAAAAATATCTTTTCTTTTTTTCAGAACAGTATATAAAATATTATAGATTTTATAACATCGGTTGTATAAAAAATTCCCTATTTTTATAGATAGATTATGATTTTTCATGTTATCCAAATTACCAATCTCTTTTAAAAAAGAAGCTGCAAAAATAAAATAAAAAAAATAAAAACTGACAATGCGATGATTCAACAGGTTGAATTTACACTTTTACCCCACACTTCCTTCCAAACTAACCGCCAGCAATTTTTGCGCTTCTGCGGCAAACTCCATAGGAAGTTTATTCAATACATCTTTGGCATATCCATTCACAATCAAACTGATGGCAGATTCTTTATTAATGCCTCGCTGCTGGCAATAAAAAAGTTGGTCGTCAGATATTTTTGAGGTAGTAGCTTCATGCTCTAGCACGGCGCTTCTATTGTGGCAATCAATGCTGGGCCATGTATGAGCACCACACTTATCGCCCATAAGCAGTGAGTCGCATTGCGAAAAGTTGCGTGCGTTTTCTGCATTTTTGGCTACGCGCACTAAACCTCTGTAACTATTTTGGCTTCTTCCGGCAGAAATACCTTTAGAAACAATTAAACTGCGGGTGTTTTTACCGAGATGGATCATTTTGCTTCCGGTATCTGCCTGTTGGAAATTATTGGTTAAAGCCACCGAGTAAAATTCGCCTGCCGAGTTGTCGCCTTGCAGCACACAACTTGGATACTTCCATGTAACAGCAGATCCTGTTTCCACTTGTGTCCATGAAATTTTTGAATTTTCACCTTTGCACACTCCACGTTTGGTAACAAAATTGTAAATACCACCATTTCCGTTTTTATCGCCTGGATACCAATTTTGCACGGTAGAATATTTTACTTCAGCATTTTTGAGCGCTACGATTTCTACAACAGCAGCATGCAATTGGTTTTCATCGCGTTGTGGCGCTGTACAGCCTTCCATATAACTTACATACGCACTTTCGTCAGCGATAAGCAAGGTACGTTCAAACTGCCCTGTACCTGCAGCATTGATCCTGAAGTAGGTAGAAAGTTCCATAGGGCAACGCACACCTTTGGGGATATAGCAAAAAGAACCTTCGCTAAAAACCGCCGAATTAAGCGCTGAAAAAAAGTTATCACCGATAGGCACAACACTACCGAGATACTCTTTTACCAACTCAGGGCATTTTTGCACGGCTTCTCCAAATGAGCAAAAAATAACACCCTCTTTTTCCAATTGTTCTGAAAAGGTAGTTTTTACGGAAATAGAATCTATGACTGCATCCACAGCTACTTCCGATAACTTTTGCTGCTCATCTAATGAAATTCCCAATTTGTTAAACGTATCTATCAATGTTTCGTTGATTTCTCCTTTATCGGCGTCAATATTTTTCATTTTTGGAATAGCAAGGTAAGTAATTTCCTGATAGTTTGGTTTTTGATAGATCAGATGCGCCCATTCGGGTTCTTTCATTGTTTTCCACTTCGCAAATGCTTTTAAGCGAAACTCCAGCAACCATTCCGGTTCTCCTTTACGTTGAGAAATTAAACGCACAATATCTTCGTTCAGCCCTTTAGGAAATTCTTCGATGTCAATATTTGAAACAAAACCGTATTGATATTCAGAGTCAGTAATTTGGGAAATTATATCGTTCGCCATATGTATATGCAATTGGGGCGGCAAAAATACATAAGATCTTTAAATCGGAATCTGTTTATACAATTCCTCAAAACTCCCGTTGTTGTTTAAAATTAGATCCGCTTGGCGAATACATTCTGCAAGGTTTTGTTTTGCAGGATCATCTGTATTCATTTCCCGCTGTTCACTCGCCAAGAAAGTCGCATAAGAGATTGTATCAGTTTCCGATTGGCGGGCGAAAATACGTTCATAACGAATTTTAGGGTCAGCATCTATCGCCCATAAGGTAAAATTTTCTTTGGTGCGCAATGAACTAATTTCGCCGGGAGTTCTAATGCTCTCAATAATAGCATCAAAACTTGTTTTTGCAGCCTCTTTATAGATCTCGTCAATAATATAGGAAGGTGAATATTGTTCACGCAAAGCATTGGCAATGGCTACATAAGTATCGCGATTTAAAGGAAGATTCTGCTTTTGCGCTTCCTGAATTAAAAAATTACGCACAGAATAGTGCTTAAAGCCATAGTTGCTAACCAAATAGTCTACAATAGTGCCTTTTCCTGCACCTATAGTTCCTGTAATGCCGATGATTTTCATAATAAGATTTACGGTTTTAGATAATGGGGTAGTTTGTTTTTGTGCGGCAAAAATACTATTATTCCGAAGAAAATTAAAAAATAATACATTTGCCGATTGATTATAGATAATAATGATTAGCAAAAAAGAACAGAAAGATACCCTATTGACTATTCTAAGCAAAGCTGCTATCGTATTGATTAATTTTATAATTGTTATTTGTATTGCTCGATTTTGGGGCGCAGAAGGAAAAGGCTACCAGGCTATCTTTGTTGCCAATTTGGGGATCATTGCCATTGTAACCAATATTTTTACAAATAGCAGTATCTCGTTCTTCGTGAGAAAAGTGGGCGCATCTAAATTATTTGCACAGGCTTGTTTATGGATTTTTATCAGTTCTTCATGCGGTGTCTTAGTATTTTATTTGATAGATCATAATACATATTCCATATACTTACTAATATCCTCTCTATTAACAGGCTATTTAGCATTCCACAACGCACTTTACATTGGTATGCAGAAAATTAAGTACTTTAATTTAATTACCATCTTACAACCATTGTTCTTGTTAATCTTTATATTTTTGTTGTACAAAACAAAAGAAACCACCTATTTCGACTACTTTTATGCACATATTTTCTCTTTAATAGTGGTAATATTAATTGCATTTTTCTTTACTAAAAAAACGGTGGGAGAAATAAAGTTACAACTAGATATTTCTGCTATAAAACAGAGCTTTATCTATGGTTTTCAAAACGAATTGAGTAATTTTTTTCAATTTCTATCCAGCCGTTTAAGTTGGTACTTCATTATACTTTATCTAAGCGAAGCCTCATTAGGAATTTTTTCTATCGGGGTGGCTATTTCTGAATCAATATGGCATATAAGTAGAAGTATATCAATGGTTCAATTTTCCAAAATTATTAAAGAAGGGAATACGCAAAGTACAAGAAATGGAATAATCACCTCTTCATTACTTAGTTTTTCTTTTTCATTATTTTGTGTAATAATTATTGTATTGTTGCCCGACTCTGTTTTCCCGCATATTTTTGGTGCTGAATTTACTGGCGTAAAACAAATTGTGTTGCTATTGAGTCCAGGAACTTTATTTAATTCAATGGCAATGGTTTATGGGCATTATTTTGCAGCAGTGGGGAGAATGAAGATACTTGTTTTTAAGTCAGTGGTTGGAACTATTCTAACGTCAATATTATTAGTAGTTTTAATCCCGTTATGGAATATTAACGGCGCGTGTATAACAAATTCAATAGTTCATTTTGTGAATTTTGCAATCATTACAGCCTGTTTTTTTATTCTAAAAAATAAAGAAGAATGTGTATATAAAATATGATTGATATTAATCTCTACGGAAATAAGGCATACAAATGGGTGCGGAAAAATAGCCATTATTTTACAGGTTACTTTTTCGATGAAAATAACATGCTGTTTAAAGGCAATGATGCCATAGATTTATTATTACAAATTGAAAATAAATTTTCAACTATTCCAACATATAATGGAATTTATACATACATCAGAACTACCGCTGAGGGAATTTCCATAATCACAGACACAATTAATTTTTTCCCTGTATTTTACTTAAAGCTAAATAATGGCTGGATATTAAGCGATAATTGGAACTATTTAGTAGAAAAAAAGGGTGGTATAATTCCGAATAAAGAGGCTGAAACAGAGTTCCAATCAATTGGTTTTGTGCTTGATAATGAGACTTTAGATGCAACTATTTTTAAAACTAAAGCAGGCGAAAAACTCTTATTGAATAATGATGGGACTTCCCATAGAACTGCTGATTATTATTTTTTACCCGAAAACTTTAAAAACAATACTTTTCAAGAACTTAGCACAGAACTATTAGTTGAATTTTTTGAGGCAGGAACACGATTGGTAAAATTTCTTGACTCAAGAACTGCGCTTATTCCATTAAGTGGCGGATTTGACAGCAGGTTGATTGCCTGTGTTTTAAAGAGCTTAAATTATGAAAATGTAATATGTTTTACGTATGGTATAAAAAACAAAGAGGAAGAGATAAGCAGAAAGGTTGCTCAAAATTTGGGATATAAATGGCATTTTATTGATTATAAGGAAATTAATTTAGATACATATATAGAAGACTTTAATTTTTTGGAATATGTAAAATTTGCAGGTAATGGATATGCTATGCCTTATTTGCAAGAGTATTTTGCAGTAAAGAAATTAGTGAAAGATAAACTGATTCCTGAAAACAGTGTTTTTCTCCCCGGACACGTAGGAGATAATATGGCAGGGAGTTATGTTCTAAAATCAATCAAAACAAAAGCGCAAAATGATAAATTGTATAACAATATCATTGATAATTATTTCTTCTTTAAAAAAAATAACAAAATAGAGAAAAAGCAACTTGTAAAAAGAATTGCTGAAACCATTAAAGAATATCCTTTAAAAAACAACTACTCAAAAAAATACAACCCATATATTGAAGATTGGTGTGCGAAAGAAAAATTTTCAAAATTTCTTTTCCATTCTTCAAAAGTTTTTGATTTTTGGGGATATGAAACCTATTTTTTATTGTGGGATAAAAAAATTGTCGATTTTTTCAGGAATGTGCCATACCCATTTAGAGAGAACAAGCTACTATATGATAATGTTGCTATAAATGAGTTTTTTATAAAGCAAGATGTTTATTTTCAAGAAGGGGAACTAATTGTATCTTCATTAAAGATTAAAATTCAAAAGTTAAAAAACAGAATACGTGATTTGTTCCCATGGAAATTCATCTTAAAAAGGATGATTAAGAATGACTGGATGTATTATGCTACATTAACTTCAATAATGGAAGAACGGTTAGAAGAAAAAGGATATGAAAGACTAAAGAATTTCAGGTATTTTAATGCTATTATTTGCAGGTGGTATATGGATTTTATAGGCTTTTTTACTCATTAATCAATCAGTACTTCGTTGATTTCACAATAGCCTCTACTTCACGTAAATAATCGCGTTTTTCTTCTTCTGGCGCATAAACAAAACCTCCTACGGAGATCACATTTTCGCCAGCTCTATCGTTAAAAGAAAACTCGTAGAAAGGACCACCCATTTTATCGCCTACACTTTCCCAAAGCCCACGCAGCTCTGCACCGGTAATAGCGCCGCCAATAGTAACATTACTATTATATAAAGGGAACGGTGTCACATCAGCCACAACAGGATAGGCCCCTAAAACTGCGCCCGGAATATAAGCTTTGGTTTTTTCATTACGCGCATTTACCAGCCCTTTTTTACTCAAATCATTACCCTGAGTAGTATAGATTACTATAAACCTGTCGTTACGAACGGTTTTAAAGCGAAGCCACATAAAATCTTCTTCTTCGCGGGCAATTTTGTAGGTATTTGGAATTGTAATATTTATATCAAATTTCTCTTTTATTTTCTTCTCAATAAAAGCATCGTTATTGCCTGCCGCTGCAAAAGATTGAACTCGTTTCAAATCGTTGTTATAAAGCGTATTAATAATTTCATCTTCGTTTTGCATAAAAAGCCAAACTAAACTATCCATATCATTGCCTCGTAAATAAACGTAAGTTTGTGGTTTTGTCCACACATTATCATCAATATTAAAAGTATTGGAAGCATAGTTTGGATTCATATCAAACCTCACAATATTCCTATGCCTCTGAAAATAAGAAGTAAAATCTTTATTATCAAAATATAGCAGATCGAAAATTGGTTCTATTTGATTAAGCGCAGGTTGTGGTTGAGTAAGTACTTCAACAATATAGTTCAGCATGGCTTCGGAAGCATATTTTTGGTCTAATACCAAAATCACTTCTCCTGCTTTTCCAATGGAATAGTTATCAATTTTTATTCCTATTGTACCGGTTTTCTTGCAAGAAGAAAGTAATAAAAGTGCCAAAAAAAAGCATGTAAAATAAAAAAAATGTTTTTTCATTGTCTATATATTTTTAAGGATTAATATTTTGTTTGTGAAGAAAGCTATATGATTTCGCAAACTAAAGTTAAAACGATTATTTATACGTAAAAATTGTATAAAAAAAGTAGTGCTATTCAAAATACGAATAAGGCATAAGCACTATATTATCCTCCCAAACAAGTCATAACTCTCGGCATTTTCAATCAAAACTGAGTAAAACTCTCCGATTTTGAGTTTTTTATCGGCATTTACAAATACCAAATTATCCACCTCCGGCGAGTCGAACTCGGTGCGCCCTACATAAAAATCACCTTCCTTTCTGTCTATTAAAATACGCATCACCTTTCTTTCCTTTTCTTTGTTATATTGCAATGAAATAGTTTCTTGCAACTCCATTATTTCTCTAATGCGGTAATTTTTCTCTTTGGTTTTCACGGGGTCTCCAAGTTCAAAGGCGGTGGTGCCCTCTTCGGGGGAATAGGCAAATACGCCGAGCCGTTCAAAACGGATTTCTTTAACAAATTCAACCAATTCGTTATGTTCTTTTCGGGTTTCTATGGGATAACCTGAAATTAAGGTAGTGCGGAGTGCTATTCCGGGAATAGTGTTGCGAAGTGTCTCTAAAAATTTGTAAACCTGCTGTTTAGTGCTTCCGCGTTTCATGCTTTTCAGCACAGTATCGCTGATATGCTGCAATGGAATATCCAAGTAGCGACAAAATACTGAAAACTCGTTCATTACATCTAAAATATCGTATGGAAAGCCCATCGGATAGGCGTAATGCAATCGAATCCATTCCAATCCATTCACCTCTGCAAGTTTACGCATTAATTTGGATAGTGTACGTTGTTGCGAAATATCAATTCCATAATAAGTTAGATCTTGTGCAATGAGCAGCAACTCCTTAACACCTTGTTGTGCCAGCATTTCAGCTTCATGCACAATCATTTCAACGGGTTTAGATACTTGCTTGCCCCGAATTAAAGGAATGGCACAAAAAGAACACTCGCGGTCGCAGCCTTCTGAAATTTTTAAATAAGCATAATGCTTGGGGGTGGACACTATTCTATTTGTTGATTTCAACAAATCAAACTCTTTCTCTTCCAATAATTTATGAAGTTCCACAAAACTAAAAAAACCGTCTGCTTCCGGTATCATCTCTTGTAGTTCATTTTTATAGCGTTGTGCCAAACATCCCACAACAAACACTTTCTTCACTTCACCCCGTTGTTTTCGGGCGATATGTTGAAAAATTTCATCAATAGACTCTTGTTTGGCATCGTGAATAAAGCTACAAGTGTTAATGATAACGACATCCGATTTCCGTGTACTTTCAAAAACTGTTTCGTGTCCTTTTTCTTTCCACTTAGCGGCAATAACTTCCGAATCTACAGTATTTTTAGAGCAACCTAAAGTGATGATATTAATTTTCATATTTATTTATTTTCAGCTACAATAATACAGCTGTTTTTTATTAAAAATATGGAGCAAAAATAGAGTTTTTTTCGTAAAAACAGTATCCGATTAGCGGGCTATTTTTTTTCTATTTTCGCGCCAAAAATTTTAAAAGCATGAGCGAAGATATTTTTCAGGGCTATAAAGGGGAAGCCTTAGCGTTGTTGAAGAAATACAACGTGCGCGTTTGGGGTGCAGCAGAAGTAATAACCACACGTGGCAATTTTGCTGGAACCATTTTACCAAGAGCAGAGTTTGACGATGATAAACATATCGTAATGAAAGTAATTACAGGCTACAATATTGGTGTAGATACCGATACTATTACTGATATGAAAGAGGTTGGCTATAAAAAAGCCAACTATAAAATTCCGGAGAAAGAGTTTCCTAAAACTCCCGGTCTTCCACAAGTAAAATTGCTGGGTACAGGCGGCACTATTGCTTCTCGCTTAGACTACAGAACTGGAGCTGTAATTCCTGCCTTCTCTCCGGGCGAACTGTATGGTGCTGTTCCTGAATTGGCAGGTATCTGTAATCTGGAAACCGAAAAGATTTTCGCAGTTTTTTCCGAGAACATGGGTCCCAGACAGTATGTGGTGCTTGCCAAAAAAATTGGCGAAGAGATAGAGAAAGGAGTAGATGGCATTGTGATAGGACATGGAACCGACACCCTGCACCATACCGGTGCGGCGCTCACTTTTATGTGCCAAAACCTTCCCATTCCTGTAGTTTTAGTAGGTTCTCAGCGCTCTTCCGACCGCCCCAGCTCCGATGCTGCACTGAATCTCATGCACGCCATGACTGCTGCCGGACACGGAAATATTGCCGAAGTACTAGTGTGCATGTTCGGTCCCACTTCCGATGAATACGGATTTTTGCACAAAGGAACCCGTGTGCGTAAAATGCACTCCTCTTATCGTTCTACCTTCAGGACTATAGGCGATACGCCAGTGGCTAAAATCACAAGAAAAGGGGTTGAACCCATTCACGAAACTTTTAATTCAAGAAGAAAAGATAGAAATGCAACTATAGTGCCTACATTCGACGACCGTGTAGCAATGCTTTACTATTATCCGGGTATGAAACCGGACATGTTAGACGCTATTACCGACAACGGCTACAAGGGTGTGGTGTGGGTAGGCACAGGATTGGGGCATGTGAATAAAGAGATGTATCCGGCAATTGAACGCGCTCATGCCGCCGGAGTGCATCAATATATGACCGTGCAAACTATTTGGGGTTATGTTCACATGTTTGTTTATGACACAGGCAGAGATATGATGAAAAAAGGGATTATCCCCTGCGGAAATATGCTTCCCGAAGTGTGTTTCATTAAATTAGGGTGGGCGTTAGGTCAAACCCACGACTTTGAGGAAGTTAAAAAACTGATGCTCACTCCAATCAACGATGAAATTACCGAACGTGAACCATACAACGGATATTTAGTGTATCAAGGTGGAGTACCGGAAGTGGAGGAGTTTGTGAAGAAGGTACGAAAATAGAATCTAAAATTTATTTCACTCGACCTTCTCTTCTCTTTTTCTTCCTCTGCTTTCTCACTTCTGCCCTCTCTTTTCTGCTTGTATATGAATAAATATACCGCCGTTTCTTGTCTTCGTTAATATCCGCAATTTTAATCATAATTGCAATCTCTTCCACAGGTCCAAACTCAGGATTTGCTGTTGCTCCAAAACATTTCATCTTTGATGAAAGCGACATATAACTCTTAATCAGCGGCGGAATAGAGGTTTTTAAATCTCGAATATTATCGTTAAGAGATCTGAAATCTTCTTTATAAGAACCATTTCTAAAAATGGAGCTAAGTACTTGTTTTCTCTTATCGACTTTTACAGGATTATACGGAGCTATTAAGTTTTTGTCTCCCTTAAAATATTTCTTCAAAAAGAAAAGTATTAGATTTCGTGCTAAACGATTATAACTGTCGTACATGGTCATTTTTCCAAGAAAAAAACTCACATCAGGGTAATCAACAGCTAATGTACCTAATCCGTCCCAAAGATTATCCAAAGAAAAGAGCCCAACACGAGGGTTGGCAGTACCCTGATATTTTGGTTGTACAAAACTGCGACCTAGTTCAATTGTTTTTTTCCATTTGCCTTCGATAAATTTTTTAGAGAAATGAAAAAGTTTTGAAGTTGGAGTGTGCGGATAACCTTTTTCATCCAGCGGAACATCATTACCGCAAATGAACCGATAAGAGCTTACAATCTCTTTAGCTTCATTATTCCAAACTATCAATTGCTTAAATGGTATTTCAGCAGTATCATATTCATCAATATCTATTTCTTTTCCAGTACCACCTCCGGCTTCTCGGAAAGTAAGTTCTCTCAATCTCCCAATCTCACGCATTACATTGGGGGAGTCTTGAGAAGTAATGATATATATAAAATTATGACCTGCATTTGTTTCGCGCAAAAACTTATCTTCGGTAAGTTCTTTTTCTAAAAGTTCTATGGCTACAGGGGAAATAATCTTTTTCATAAATAAAAGCGCAAAAATATGCTTTTTGGTTTTGATCTAATGGTTGTTTTTCAATCTTCACGCATGGTCAAACTGATCCGTTTTCTTGCCAAGTCTATTTCTGTAACTTTTACCCACACTTTTTGGTGGAGTTTCACCACATCGTTCGGGTTTTCCACATAGCGATTTGCCAACTGGCTAATATGTACCAACCCGTCGGCATGTACGCCAATGTCAACAAAACAGCCGAATTTGGTGATATTGGTAACGACGCCCGGCACACGCATCCCTACTGCTACATCGTTGATAGAGTTTATAGTTTGGTCAAATTCAAAGGGTTCAAACTGCTCTCGGGGGTCACGTCCGGGTTTTGCCAACTCTTTCATAATATCTTGTAATGTAGGTAACCCTATTTTTTCGGAGATAAAATCGCGCAATTGGGTCTGTTTTCGCAAAGATTCGTTTTTAATGAGTTCAGGAATTTTGGCACCTAGATGTTTCGCCATCATCTCTACTACATGATAAGATTCCGGATGTACGGCACTTTCGTCTAATGTGTTATCAGCGCCATGAATACGCAGAAAACCGGCCGCCTGCTCAAATGCCTTTTCTCCGAATCGAGGCACTTTTTTCAATCCATTTCTGTTTTTAAAAGCGCCATTTGTATTTCTGTATTCCACAATATTTTGAGCCAAAGCAGGTCCTACACCGGAAACGAAAGACAACAACTCCTTGCTTGCCGTATTCAACTCCACCCCTACCCTATTCACGCAACTTTCTACCAGTTCCTGCAAATTCTTTTGTAGCCACTGTTGGTTTACATCATGCTGATACTGACCTACGCCAATAGATTTCGGGTCAATTTTCACTAATTCTGCAAGGGGATCCATGAGCCTTCGACCGATAGAGACTGCTCCACGCACAGTTACATCGTAATTAGGAAACTCTTTTCGTGCCACATCGGAAGCAGAGTATATTGATGCACCGCTCTCATTTACCATCACAATAGTAACGGGACGGGAGAAGGGGATATAACGCACAAAGGTCTCAGTTTCTCTGCCTGCAGTTCCGTTTCCAATCGCAATAGCTTCTACTTCATACTTTTCTACTAAATTACGCAAAGTCTCCGAGGCGGTTTTATATTGTGGCTCGGGTGGGTGCGGATAAATGAGGTCATGTGCTAATAATTTTCCCTGTTCGCTCAACACCACCACTTTACAACCCGTACGAAAACCAGGGTCAATGGCTAGGATTGTTTTTTGCCCCAGCGGCGCCGCCATTAATAATTGTCTGAGATTTGTACCGAAAACGGCAATAGCCTCTCTGTCTGCTTTTTCCTTAAAGAGTTTGCGCATTTCGGTTTCCATTTGCGGCTGAAGCAACCGTTTGTAAGAATCGTCCACTGCAAGCGAAACTTGCTCTGCGCAGGTATTGTATCCTTTTAAGACAGTTTTTTTGATAAGTAGCACTGATTTTTCAAGGTCGGGTTCAATAGAGAGACGCAGAAAGCCTTCTTCTTCGCCTCTAAACATGGCTAAAATTCTGTGCGATGGTGTTTTACAAAGCTGTTCCTTTGCATTGAAATAGATATTAAACTTACTCCCTGTTTCCTCTTTTCCTTTCACAACCTTAGAGGTAATAATAGCAAATTTGGCAAAGGTTTCGCGCATTTTTACGCGCACGGCAATATTTTCACACACCCATTCAGCAATAATATCACGCGCTCCCTGCAACGCTTCTTCTGCGTTGTTCACCCCTTTTTCGGTATCAATATATTGTTTCGCAATTTGATACAGTTGAACCTGATTTTGCTCATAAATAATAATGGCAAGTGGTTCCAATCCTTTATCAATGGCAGCGGTGGCGCGGGTTTTTCGCTTTGGGCGATAAGGCAAGTACAAGTCTTCCAACTCACTCATAGTTTGCGCATTGTTTATCTTTTGCGCTAACTCAGGTGTAAGTTTGCCCTGCTCTTCAATAGAGTCTAAAATTACGCCGCGACGCTTGTCTAATTCCACCCGTTTCTCGTACAAATCGCGTATTTCAGCAATTTGCACCTCATCTAAACTGCCGGTGTTTTCCTTTCTGTAGCGTGCAATAAAGGGAATCGTAGCCCCTGACTCCAACAAATCGAGGGTACTTTTTACATAATGCTCAGGAATACCGAGAACTTTGGCAATAATGGAGGGGTAATTTTTCAATGATTAGTGGTTAGTAGTTAGCATGTTACCTCCATTTTCTCCGTCAAGTCGTTGTATTCTAACACTACTTTCCGGTTATCATCAATGTGGTTGAGAAGAATCTCTTCGGCAAGCACATCTTCCACGTGTTTTTGGATAGCGCGTTTCAACGGACGAGCACCATAGTTGCTGTCCCAACCCGCTTCGGATAGAAAACTCTTTGCTTTTTCGGTAACGGTTACCTCCAAGCCTAAACCGGCTACCCGTTTTATAACTTTATTCAACTCTATTTCAATAATTTTAACAATTTCTGTTTTATTCAAACTGTTGAAATAAACAATGTCATCGATACGGTTCAGAAATTCGGGGGCGAAGTTCTTTTTGAGCGCGTTTTCCAATACACCATGTTCAATTTTGCTCTTATTTGCCTGTATTGCGGAGGTATTGAATCCCACGCCGGTGCCAAAATCTTTCAACTCACGGGAGCCAATATTGGAGGTCATAATGATAATCGTATTTTTAAAATCCACCTTTCTGCCGATGCCATCTGTAAGTTGCCCGTCATCAAACACTTGTAACAAAACATTATATACATCGTGGTGTGCTTTTTCAATTTCATCGAGCAGCACGATAGAGTAAGGTTTGCGGCGCACTTTTTCGGTG
>Ga0123353_10002987_pt1 | contig 21176 bp, 10 predicted proteins | sample TergutLab28metaG_3_FD_92763 | JGI IMG/M metagenome (GOLD analysis project Ga0123353, IMG submission 92763) | Labiotermes labralis P3 segment gut microbial communities from Petit-Saut dam, French Guiana - Lab288 P3 | ecosystem: Host-associated > Arthropoda: Insects > Digestive system > Gut ... | reverse complement strand
TTTTCTGTGTCGCCTCCGATTGGCCCGGGCGACCGCGTCTTTACCGTAACGCGCGACGGTTTATTCGGTTGGCCTCAGCATACATCAAAGGGCGGTTGCGCTGAAATCGCGCGGGGATTGCTTTACGGTTACAAAGGAGAAAAATTTATGTCACGGCTCTGTTTCGGGACATTCGCGCAGGTTTTGCGCCTGTGCAAGCGCGGCGGCGTCGCGGATTACGAGCTCGTCGGCGCGATGACGCGCACCGTTGACCCGGACTGTCAATACGCGAAGGTATCCTGCGCAGCGGCATGGCGCTGCTGCTCTTCGACGGCCTGGATGAAATCAGCGGCGAACGTGGCGGCGCGTTCGAGCGGGCGCTGGAGGCCTTCGTGAACCAATACCCAAACAACAAGTACGTCATATCCTCGCGGCCCTACCAGTCCTTTGTGTCCCTCTCGCGCTTCACTGTGCTGGAAATACAGCCCTTCACGAAGCAGCAGGTGCTGCTGCTGATCGACAAGTTGGAGTTCCACCCGGACGAGCCGGAATTCAAGGCGAAATTCAGGGCGTTGGTAGAGAAGACGCTGTACAGCACCCACCGCTCCTTCATTGAGAACCCGCTGCTGCTGACCATCATGCTTCTGACCTATGAGAATTTTGCCGCCATCCCAACAAAAATGCATGTGTTCTACCGCAAGGCGTTTGAAACGCTCGCTGAAACCCACGACGCGGCCAATAAGGGCGGGCACAAAAGGGTATACAAAAGCAACTTGACGCCTGACGACCTGTCCGATTATCTCGCGGAGTTTTGTTTTCATTCTTATAAAGACGGCAAAGCCGCCTTCTCAGAAGAGGAGTTCGCCCGGTATTTCGATGGCCTGCGGATCAATGACGGCAAATTCAAGGTCGCCGATTTCGCCCATGATTTATGCCACAACCTGTGCCTGATGTACATGGAGGGCGGGAAATACCACTTCACCCACCGCTCGTTTCAGGAGTATTTTTGTGCCCTGTTTTTCTCTAAGCAGAAGGACACGTTCATCGTGCGGCTCGGTGGCTTCTTCGAGAGCAGGCGTATGCGCATATACGGCGACCAGGTGTTCCACATGCTGTATGACATGATCCCCGACAAGATTGAGTCGCACATATTCATCCCCGTTTTGCGGGCGCTGTTCGATGCCTGCGACAGTGCCGACGGGTATTGGACGTTCCTCGAAAAAGTCCACCCGCGCGTTCATTATGAGAAGGGATACACTACTTCGACGCCATCGAACCTGCCTGAATCGTATATCCTCCGCTTTATTCTGGGCCTGCTGAAGCCGCGCTGCTCAATCTATTGCGACGACCTGCTGGAGGATGAAGGGTTCCTGCTGGATGAGTATGGCTATATTGAGCTTGAAGATGGAGGCCTCGATCTAGTGAACCTGGCTGACATCCCCACGGATTACCCCTGGGTGGATGAAACGCCTGAAGTGGCGGGCAGCCTGTATATGCTTGAGGTGGAGGACGTCCGGCGAGAGCGCTATTTCGATGAGTTCCGTGAAATCCTGAACGACGACGAGTTCGAGCTTAAAAGCGAATACAACGCCCTTCGGAAGTATCTCGCCAGGATAACGGCGAAGCAGCAGGGTGATGACGACTTTTTTGCGGGATTGCTGTAACCATGACGATTGGCAATCCTGACCCGCGCGGGGCATCGCCGAGGTGAAGGAAATCTGATGAGATAGCGACGGCCCCCGGCGAGAATGCCGGGGTTGATTTGCGTCAAGAGCCCTGCACAAAACACGGGCAAATATGTCCAATAATTCCTTTACTTTCGACTATATCTATGGTATACTTCTAGGAGATGCCCGGAAAGAAATCACGGGGGTTGCAATTGTCTATATCATAGATAAGTATGGAGGCCATTTCATGTTGATCAGAAAACTGCAAAGCGAGTACGAAGCCACACAGCAAACCACTCAGGAGCATCTGCTCATGCTTCAGCAGGTCGTTGCCGATGGATTGCCCCTCGATGACGAAGCCGAAGCGACATTGCATGTCCGACTGGAACAACTGCGCTCCACTTATCGTGAGATATACCATCTTACGGCAAGCGTTACCGGCCCCACGGCACCCGCCGAGAGTGATGGCCGCATAAAAAGTCTGATCGCTCTCTACGAAGAAAAATGTGGAGAAAAAGTGCAGGATAGCCTTTTAAGGTTTGTTTCAGTGCGCTCTGTGGAAGAGCGTTACCAAGTTCCCCTTATGCCCCTGCAAGAAAGAGCTCAACAGATTTTAGCCTCTTTTGCTTCTGGCAATGTGATTGACGAAAATGAAGCGGTTGTCGCTGCAGCACAGTTGTTCCTTGAGGCGCTGGATATGGCAAACTTGGACTCAGAGGAAGGCGACACCATTTTGGATCAGTTGCTTACATATTTTTCTCCGATCATCCCACGTGGCTTATCGCTTGGGAAATATGGTATGGCAGATGCAACGACACTAGATCGTAATGAATCGGAACCCATTATTGTAATTCAACCGGACATCGAACAAAACCCAACAGATGATACCCAACTGCCAATTGAAGAGGATATTCCCCCTACAGACGAACCTGCTGATTCTCCTCCGATATCGCAGCCTATTATTATAGATGGAGGCGATGTGATATTCGAGGATAAAGACATTGACGATGATGTTCTGTCCGATAGCGATGAATTTATAATGCTTGCATCGCTACATCAGATTAGGCCAAAACAAAAGGGCGCAAAGACTTTTTTGAGCGACATCGGGCCGCTTCACCGTTTTGCGAGATTTTTACTTCCGCTTTTTACGTGGACTGGCTGTTTGACAATTGAGCAAATACAGGGCTTTACTGATCTTCACAAGCCTAAGCCGTCAATGGAGAAGACGGATGAAATAACCGGATTGTTGAACAGGCTTTGCGGCAAGCATATTGTTGCCGCTTACGATATATCGGGCGATGGCCGTTTCGTCTACTGCCTTACCCGATATGCCGATGCATGTCTGCGGTTGGAGTCCGTCAAAAGATCCATGTACAACACCAGTAAGTACAGCATTTTGGCGGAGCATGAACTACCCGCCGACCTGCTTAGTGTCCGTTTGGAGCAAAACGATGAATTGCTGCTGGTCTTCACAGGGATGGAAGACAAGGTCATTGAAACAGCATGGAAAACACTATGTTGGGATTCTGACGAAGAGATATATACCTATAACATACCTGAACCGCCGGAACCCGAAACGAGAGCAACAGAGGAAGCACCAGTAATTGAGGAGCAAGAAGATAAAACCGCCAACGAAAATGATGACGAACAAGACCTTTCCCCGATTGCTGAAATAGCTGAAGAGACAGCTCCTATAATGCACATTTGTGAAGAAGCGGGGCTGCTAGATAAAAAAGATGCTGAGCCTGAAGCTGTAGATACAGCAGAAAACGTGTCTTTATGTGAAAACAATTTAGCCACTCAAGCACACCTGCCCGTTGACCCGGTGGAAATCGCCAAATTATTATTTGAAGATCATATTCCAAAAGACAGCGATATCGTTGCGTTGGTGTTTGCTTTGCTCAAAAGAGGCGAATATGAAAAGGATGTGGATAAGGAATATGTCTATGACGACTTGGCAAAAGCTTTTTGCTTGGCTTGGGCCGCTGCATTGGATGATCGTTTCCCGCTTTGCCAAGAACTCTATCAACAGCTTCAGGCCGCGACCGGTTTTCAGCCCGAGCAGCTTGATTTGCGCGGCGAAAGCCTCTCGTTGACATTTCCCAACAATACCCCTGACGCCAGCGTGCAGCCCCTGATGCTGGCGGCATATTTGCGGGCCATGTTTGCACCGATGAATAGCTATGACTATATTCTGCGTACAAGCGCGCAAAGCTTGTTCAATTACTATGACGAGACATTTACGGAGTATCAGGCGATCAAGCCCCTGTTCCACTTGCTTGTCAAGCTCCAGGAAAACGGGCTGCCCGGCGGGTTCACATCCTCCCTGCTGCTTTCGCTCTCCGATAAAAGCGTGCAGGAGGCCAGGCTGGGCTCGCTACGCGCACGCGCCAATGAGTTGATTGATGCACCACAGATGTTGACACCGATGAACGGGCTGACAAAACTTGCGAATGATTGCTTCGGTTTGGGCAGCGACCTACGGGAGTGTATGGTTATCCTCGCGAACGATAAAACCGATCAAATGAAGCATGTTCATGCCGTATTAGATGTTTTCATGTCGGACGAAAGCATCGATAGCAACAAGGTCAATGCGTACATAGACAGCGAATGGGCAAATGCCAGGGAGAAATATTCAAAAATCGCGCTGCGCTATGTGGGACGCGGGAAGGTGTCCAGAGCATTTCTGCAGCGCCTGACTATTATGCAGGAGTGGCTGTCACTTAAGCAAAGTATTCTTAATGACGGCAGCGGAGCGGCTCGCAAACAAAAAGAGCTTGTAAAGAGCGAGCTCCAAAATGTCTTTGGCGCGGTGTCAGACGGCTATGTTCCGTGCGAAGGACGTTGTTTATTGGAACGTTTGGCATTTGATTTATTGGATCGCCTGGAGGGGAAAGCACCGTCCTTTCCATACGCAGGCTTGCTTCACGGCGGCTTTGTTTCCCTGGAGAAAGACGGTTCTCCTTGGTTCGACGCGCAGCTTTGCGCAGTGAAGTATGCTGAACCTTGGCGTAGTATGCTGCGTTTGATCGCTGCGCCTGTTCTGGCTTTTTCAGTGGTAAAAAAAGCCATACTAGACCCTGAAGCAGATAATTTGGATGTTCTGGACAACCTCCGACAATTGGAATGCATTGACGGCTACAAGGCGGGATTGCTTGGACAACCAGCTATGCAGGTAACGCCTAAAGACCTCCGCGACAACAGACAGCAGGTTGCCGAAACAGAAACAACAGATTTTTTGAGATACCTTTCAATGGCATATTTCAATGACCAGATAAACGAAGACACAGAGGAGTATATCGAAGCACTGCTCGACAACTATAAAGACACCTTCTTCGAAGTTGGCGATTATGGATGCTGGCGACAGTTCCTGAGCGCACTGAATCGACAAATAGCCGATAGCTCTGCGGCAAGATTCTCACAGCTGAAAAGTCAACTAAACACGCACAAGAATAGTGGCGCTGCTTCCAGTTGGCTTGATCAAGCGGAACGCTTAATAAATGAGCAAAAATACTCTGTCGCGGAGGATTATATCACTCGTTTCGAAGCGGGCCAAGGTGAGGACAGTGCTATGTTATCCGTGGGAAATGACATGGACAGCAGTTTTCGGAGATTTCTTTCGGACTCCGTGTTTGAACCGATATATCGCGAATGTACGCTTCGCAAAGCTGTACCTGCGCAGCAGTTCGCATGGAATTATACTGAGCCTAGGCTGCCACGTGAGTGGACAAGCCGGACTAGGGAAAGCAGTCTGCGGTTCCTCCAAAGCTGGCCGTTTACTGGTTCAAAGGCAGAAGCGGATACTGTTCACGTTTTTCTGAATAATCTGGGCTTTGAATCCGAGGTAGCACGCAAGCGCGATGTTGGGCTGTATGAGTTATTTGAGGTTCCGGTTCGACAGGCAAAACGCGACGCAAGGGATTATCTGCATCCGATAGCCGCTTTCGGCACACAAATGGTCTCGCCAATGGAAGTTCTTTGCTTAAAGGGCAATTATCGCCCGAAAGAGCTTGTGGACACCATTTGTGCCCGTGGGATGAAGAATATGGCAATCGTTCTTCTTGACGGGATACTAAACAAAGCGGATCGCGCAACAGTATCTGAAGTATTCCATAAAGAAAAGCGCGGACAAAGTCCTTTTATCATCATCGACCGGGTTTTACTACTATACCTCGCGCAGATAGAAGACACGCGCCGATTACCGGAACTGCTGCAGTGCAGCCTGCCGTACACCAGCTATCAACCTTTTATACGAGGCAGCGGGCATACCCCCGACGAGATGTTCAGCGGACGGGTCAAGGAACTGCAGTCAATCATGGACTCGAATGGTGCTAGCGTTGTCTATGGCGGACGGCAGCTTGGCAAAACGGCGTTGTTGTTGCGTGCCGAACACCGATGCCACGATGCATCGAACCATCGTTATGCCATTTTTATTGATTGTTATACTGTTCGGGGTGAAACCGCTTTTGTTGAACGAGTAACAGACGAAATTCAACGCAAAACGGGATTGCCTTTATCCCCAACGGACAATATCAGCGGGCTTTGCCGGGAAATAGACCGGCATATGCGCAGCAAAAAAATTGAAACCCTCTTGTTGCTGTTGGATGAGACTGATGGGTTTCTGACATCTATCAGCCACCCGGAAAACGGCGAGCCATACCATGCGCTGCATCCCATGATTGATTTGAAACGTCAATCAGCAAACAGGTTCCGCTTTGTGCTTGCCGGGTTGCATAATGTCTATCGGGCAAAGAATGCGACCGAACGAGACGGCGTATTCGGCCAGCTTGGAAATCCCTTGTGCATCAAGCCACTTTCCCCCTCAGAAGCGTTCGACCTGCTCGCGAAGCCTCTTGCGTATCTTGGGTTCCAGGTGGACAGTGGGCAGATGGAAGCTGTTCTAGCGAATACAAATTACTACCCCGGATTGCTTCAGCTGTTTGGATACAATCTTGTCGAGAAACTGACAACAGAATATGCTTCCTTCTACAACGCAGCAAACCATCCGCCCTATCCACTGGGAGAGGTGCACTTGAGCCAAATCATGTCAAGCTTGTTCACGGAAATTCGCGATAAGTTTTTATTGACGCTGAATCTTGATCAACGATATTATATGCTTGCCCGCTGTGTGGCCCTGCTCTATCATCTGCAGAACGAGAACATTGCGGACGGTTTTACTATTGATCAGATATTGGAGGTTGCCCACTGTTTTAATATACAATGCTTACAGGGCATGGATGCGAATAGCTGTCGAACACTATTGGACGAAATGACAGATATGGGCGTTTTCAGCGCACCTGTTCGCGGCAGTCAATACCGTCTGCGCCGCCAATCCCTGCTCAGGCTGATTGGGAAGGACGAACAGGCACTCGAAGACGACATCCTCAAGGCAAATGAGGAGGTGCAGGCGTGAACGAATTTCTGAAAGAAATGTGGTGGGAACGAATCACCGGCCCGCATCGGGTGTTGTCTGAGATGGTGGAGGCTCTTGTACAGTGCAATCACGCGCTGTTGATTGCATCCCCCTATATCGCGTGGCGAGAAAGATTGTGCGCCGTTGTCGAAGAAAAATACAGACAATGCGTTGGCAGCGCTGATTGCATGTTCTATTTCCATGATGCCAATGAATTTGACGCTGCGAACATAGGTGCTTCTTTGGTGAGGAAATATGGACTTGATGCGCAGCCTTACCGCGCCGGAGGAAAAGAAACCATTCAGTCATATATCATTAAAAACAGCATCCTAAAGAACCGTGTTGTTTGGATAAGTGCAATAGCGCCAGGCGGTCTGCGCAATTGGATACAGTTCATTCAGAATTACTCAGTGAGGAATCTGGATAATGGCTTGTTTGTTTTGGAAGTCACAGAGGATAACGGAAACGATATAAAACACAAGAATATCACCTCTGTGTTCTGCTCGACTAGCATTAGTTCATCTGATGTTCGTACATATAGCGAAATGGTTCTGGGCCTTGAGGGTACTCTTGAGCCTCAATGGTGCGGTTATATCGCACAGTGCGCCGCGAATCTGTGTGATTGCGATGCCGATTCCGCGCTTTCTTTAGTATCATTACCAGAAATGCGGAAGAGAGACATAAGCGGAGCGTTACGCACTTTTTCCGACGTTGCTTTGAAGCTGTACTCGGCAGAAGCTCTACAGAAAGCCCTGTGGAAAGCACAGATACAGGTGGCTTTTCCCTTGATCGAGCTTATGCGAGTGGATTTTATAAATAAATGGAGGATTGAAATCGAACGGGCACTGCTTAAGCAAGCCGCCGAGCAATTTGGCGAAATTATCTATGACCCGTCCGATCTTGAATTAGGCACCCTGTATTACATGAACAAGAATAAGCTAAGCGATAACCTTTACTGGCTCTATATTCCAGCGGAGGAGGATCGGGATTGGCTTTCATTCTTGCGCAATACACGTAATACTTTGGCGCACGGAAACGTCTGTAGTGACGAAGAACTGATTTGGCTATTGGATCAAACATAAAAACAAAACGAAACTTTACAGCTGACCGAAAGGGGGGCAAATCATGCCATTAACCCATGTGACTATGCGCGATGAGCGACATGGGCTAGTCCCAATAACCCCTCTTGAAGCGGCAAAGCTGTTCCCACATGGCTGCTCCGAAAAATCCATGCAATTTGTGTGCGAAATTTGCATGCAACATGCCAGACTGGAGGCCGGAGGCAAGTACAATCCACATTTCAAGCATGGTTACAAGAGCGATGATTGTGAAGAAAAACTGAGTCGGGAAAATAGCATATATGTGCAAACCAATCCGTTAGGGTTTTCATTGCCGCTCCATATCAGGTTTGCGGATGACCAGATTACCGTTGCGGTCGGTTTTATGCCTCTCTCGGAAGATATCATGCAAAAAGCGATGCGCGACAACGCATATGTTAGTATCTCATCAGAAAGCACAGGTATGCTTCCCAGATTGTTTCACTTTTCTATCAGCTTAGATCGTTTTTCTGTTGAGCGGTTATCGTACGTGAATATCGGCGACACCATTGCAGAAAAATATCGGCTCTCATATAGCGCTGGCAGCACTTCATTTGAAATTGATAAACACTTGTGGCCGCGCGTTATCGAAGGCTTTAGTCCCAGCGGAACGCTCTTCGATCCCGCTACAGGAAACCGTCTCCCAGACAAGTCAGCGGTAACGGTGGGACAGGAATACTGGCTGGTTATTAAGAATGCCTATATTGCAAGCAGCTATAATAATGATGTTGTTGTTAAGAAGCTATCAAGAACAAATGGCTGGGATATATATAGCATCAAAGCAATGGAGCTATCTGCTACCGCAATTGATTTTTTCAGACCGTTTCATGTTTTTCTCACCGATAGGACATCTATTGTAACACTATTATGGCCACCAGCAATACATTCATCTCACTTGATTTCCTGTTGTGCGCGGAAAACATATTTTCACAAATCAGATGGCTTTGTTTCTGTTTATCCGACTACCGCTAGAGTTACAAACGAGAGGGGCAGTTTCTTTGCCGTCGAATCACATTTTCAGCAGCTTCTCTCTCTCAGTCGGTTTGAGAACAGAACAAGCGTTCTCCGATTTGTAATGCTTCGCTATTTGCAGTGTATGGACAAACGCCGCAAGCCAGATGAAGTGTTTATCTATGATGAGGACGGCCATCAATGGGAAGCAGGCACCTATGAAATGCTGCCCAGCCAAAGAAAGCTGGTTTGCCGCTTTAAGTATGATGGCTTTATTGATATACTCAAAGATGGTAACTGCACCAATCGCATTGCTCTGAAAGGCGATACCCCTGTTGTATTTGAGGTCGGGTTCAATCGTGTATACCGCATTTTTCAAGGACTGCATGAGATATCCGAATTGGCATTTACGCGGCCAATTGAGGACAAACGCTTTGATGACGAAAAAACAGTACGGTTGCTACAGGGGTTCAATGGCGATACAGTTGCTGCGCCCCACTCCATTGGTGCGATTGCGCAGCAAATGCGGGATATGCCTCAAACCCGCGCATGGTTGCTAAGACAAATTCGGCATGGAAATATAAACCAGAACGCTTTGCTCTGGATACAATCAAGCTACGGGAGGAAAATGCAGCATGTATGAAAAGTGGATAACGTCGCTGTGTGTAGTGATCATTTCGAACGATGGCAAAGGTTTTCTTTTTCGGGTTGCAGATGCAGCAGGAGATCGGCTTGAGCCATATACGCTTGAATCAGGCCACGAATTTGACGATATCCATCGCGACCTTATTTACCATCCTCCCGCAACCATTCCCGAAGAAGGGCATATAGCGCTTTGGAAGTGGAACTCAATTAACAACCGACAAGATTCCGAACTCGAGAAGAAGCAACGTTGGATTGAATATGTTCAATCTGATGATGTATTCACATTGGATGACTTGAAAAGAAGATTGCTAGAAGGCGTTAATGTTTCTCCTGTTGGACGTGATTTCTTATTCGAGTATGAGAGGATGTCAGATGGGCAGTGCGCCTGCTTATTCGTTCGTGGTACAGATTTTACACAAGGGCCAGATAATAGAATGATGCTCAAGGAAAGCGTCTATTTCCTTGATGTTTGCAGTTTGCATGTTGACGATGTTGCGAAGGTTGAAACCTGGAGGCTGCCTCAGTATTCCGTGTCTTACTACAAATCCCTCACGCCGCCAGACAGCGAAAGTTCAGTTGCCTTGCGACCAGCGGATGCTATTGTAAAAGATATCATTCTGAAGAGAATCAATGCATACATACCTAAAGTGCTTGGCAAGAAAGAAAAAGGCACCATAAGAGAGTTTCTGGGCTTTATCTCTGATAGCACCTTGGCAGATGATATTGCCGCTAAATGCAAGTGCTCGCCGGATACAGCAATGATGTACTTAAAGGTGTTCATGAATTCCTGCGAGTCGTATCTATCCTGCGAAGACTTCGATGCTCGCCTGCTCGCCCGCTTGGTAGACAGTAATGCAGAATTAACTCGAACATTTAGAGAATTGGTTCAGTCTGCTTGGGAACAAGAGAGTGCGCAAAGAATCATGGATGCTGAGGCAGCATTGGCTAACTTGAAAGAACAGTGTAGCGGGATAGAAGCACAGCGCAGTTCGTTAGTCGCAACATGCGCGGAGCTAGCTTCCTCCAAAACGGAATTGGAAAGCGCTGTTAGTGCGCTACAGCAACAATACCAGTCGCAGCTCAAGAATGCAGATAGTGTTGCCGATCAGGTTAGAGCGAAAATTACGGATGCCCAGAACGATATCGTTGGGTTCTTTTCTCAGTATGCAATGTATACCGCGCAAGCAGCAGTAGTACCAGAGGCATCATCAAAGACGAGTCAGATTCAACCCGGGAAAAAGGTCAGCGATTCACCTGAGTGTCTCAAAGGCAATCGGGAGCTTATAGATGCCTTGCGAGAAAATCTTGAAATAGTGGGCGTTGTCCGCGACAGGGCACTCGCCTTAGCAGCGTATTTGCTGGCGGCACACGCGACAAGAACGCCATTAGTGCTCGCGGGCTATGGCGCGGCGCTATTATTGGACGCACTGAGTGCAACCCTGACCAATAAAACTGCTACGATTGTCTATCAGCCGCAGGACGAGGAGGCTGAGATAGTGTGCGATCTGCCGAACTCTGATGTTGTCGCACTTTGTGAGGCCTTTCATTCCACTGCTTTATGTCGAATTCTTTCTCCTCAAGTTCCACCGTATGTCTGCCTGATTGCGGCTACCTCAGAAGAGTTATCCATTGAGCCAAAAAGCTTCTACAATTATGCTATACCCGTCTTTACGGAGTTTTTCATTGATTCCGTAATGGATGGCGAGCTTGAGGGAAGTCGTTCCAATTTGAAATTGCCCATACGATCCAACAACCGATTGGTTTCATTGCCCGATAACAGCCTTCCTCTTTTGGCGATGAGCCACTGCAAAGAATTACTTGGGACTGCTTCTACGATTGCCAATACCAACCTTACAGCATATGACGCATTCTTGCTGCAAACGATTCCTGTTATGCTGTCGCTTGGAAAGAGAACGGAACTCTTGGATTTGATTTCTGAGTCTGGTTGTTCTGATCAGGAAAAAAAGCAGTTGTACGGATTGGTTGGTGATAACAATGATTGATCAGCTGATTCATACAATCGCTAATGAGCTTCAGGTTCCCCAAGGCAATAAAGAGCCTGAAGACCATTGGAAGCGTAGGGTTTTGTACAGCAGCATTGGGCTGCACATGCTTGCCTCTAGCTATGATTACGACAATGATTCCATGTTTGACGATAGTCTTATAGACGATAGTCTTATAGACGATAACGTTTCAATGCAACGTATCCTAAATCGCGGTCAGCACCTCAGCGAGGTATACCGTGATTTTTTCGAGTTGGAAGCACAGGAGTTGGCGGAATATATTCGCGCACTCTACATAAAAACGGGGTATCTTTTGCACACAGCGAACCGACTGACGTATCCTGGCACTTCTTGTGCGAGCTATGGTAATCTCTATCTGGTGCGGGGCGTAGAGCCCTGGAAGGTAGGACGAATGAGTGGTCTTGGTACTTGCTCTTATGCCGCACAAGGCGCTGAAAGCTCTGTTGAGTGTCTGTTCCATCTGGAGGAAAAAGATATACTGTCATGGTATCGGCAATTCAGCGAAAATTTGCAGTGGCGAGTAATAAGTGATTTGCCAAGCGATATTGAATACATCAATATAATTGAGCCTGCCAATCGTGGATACTGGACAACACGTGTGCCTAAGAAGGGCACCGTTCTATGCAGAAGTGCGAATCCCGGAGAGAGAATATATCGGCTTTTACGGATTGGCACCAGTTTAGAACAATGTATTCTACCGTCTTGGCGCACCGAAGACGGAGAGTACTTACGCATAGCGATTGCACTTCGTGTTTTGGCCGGGAATCCTCCAGCGGCGGCAATTAGAAGAGATGGCGCTATTATTCATATTACCAGCAGCTATTTATTGCCATCCTTTGAGCAAAATTTTTTCGAACTGTTTTCATGGCCGGGTCAAAGGCACTCCCGTTGGAACAGAATAATCTCGGCACAATTACTTGGGCCGATGATTGATATATTCAAACGATTTGGTTTTACGATTCAGGAGGATATTTGATATGCAGACCGTTCAATCCATTCACGAAACACTGCGCAACGAATTGGCAGACTACATAAAGTCGCAGTATTTCAGTAAAAGCCCGCAACTCCTGTCCGCATTGGGAGACACCTTAGATACGCAAGATGTTCTGTGGAAAGCTCCTTATGTGGAACTTCCCGTATTATACAAATCAGCGACGGGAGGAATCGAGGGCGCGAATATACCGCAATGGCTAAAAGGTTTTCTTAATGCCTTGGCGGACAACCGTTTGGGCGTATTTAAAACTCCTTTCGCGCATCAGGTCGAAGCACTTGAGCAGGCGATGGTTGGCAATGATCTGTTTGTTTCTACAGGCACAGGCTCCGGCAAAACGGAGTGCTTCATGTGGCCCTTGATATCGAAATTGTGTGCAGAAGCGATGGGTTCAAGGCGCAGCTGGAATCGCAGAGGTGTCCGCGCGATTGTAATGTATCCGATGAACGCCTTAGTCGCTGACCAAATTAGCCGTCTGCGCCGCATAATTGGAACAGATAAATTCCACGATATTTTCAACGAGACTGTAGGCGGCGATGTCCGTCGTCCTCAGTTTGGCATGTATACAGGAAGAACCCCCTATCCGGGGCCTTCTTCAGACGATAAGCAGGACAGAGACCTAGCCAAGTCACTCAAGCGCCTTTTGCCAAAAGGGGAGGATGACGATATACACGCGTCACTGCTGAAGGAAGGGAAAATCCCAGCTAAGCGTGATTTACCGTTTTTCATTGAAGAACTTCGCTCCGGCAGACATGTGACCAATGAAAATGATGCGGAACTCATCACCCGCTTTGAAATGCAACGCACGTGTCCGGATATCTTGATCACAAACTACTCCATGTTGGAATATATGATGCTGCGGCAACGTGAAGAAGGTATTTGGACAGCTACAAAGGCTTGGCTCAATGAGACCCCTGAAAACAAGTTGCTCTTTATCATTGATGAGGCGCATATGTATCGAGGGGCTTCAGGCGGCGAAGTCGCGCTGTTGATACGCAGGCTGTTTCATAAGTTGGGCATTGACCGCGATAAGGTTCAATTCATTTTAACGACCGCAAGTATGCCCAGGCAATCAGAAGAAGATAAGCAGGCCGTAAGAGATTTCGCAAACCAACTCACATCACTTGACAAGGGGTCTTTCCATTATATCTTCGGGGCGTTTGAACAGCCAGAACATACCGAGGCCGTTGAGTTGGAATCGCAGCGATTCTTGGATTGGGTTGATGCAGAGGGCAATGAAAGCACTTTGTGCAGCTTATATCGTTTCTGGGAAAACATCGCCCCGAAATTACGCAGCCTTTCAGAAGCCGGGGCATGGATGTATGATAATCTAAAGCGATTCGCTCCCTTCCAGAAGCTATACAGCGTTTGCTGTGGTTCCGCCTGTGCAATTGATGAAATTGCATCTGCGGTGTTCCCCTATATGCCATTGGCGCAATCTGAGCAGGCGGCTTATGCATTATTGAGCATTGCGTCATACGCGAAAAACCAAGCGGGCGAATCACTGTTTCCACTCCGCTTGCACATGATTTTTCGCGGGTTGCGCGGGGTATATGCATGTACCAACCCACAATGTCCATCAACCCAAAAGGTCGATGGAATCGGCAGGATATTCATTCAGGATAGTATATATCAATGCCCTGACTGCGGCGGCGCAATCCACGAGCTAATCAATGACCGACGTTGCGGGGCATTGTTTTTCAAGGCGTATATCACGGAAGCCACGAGCAAGGTATTCTGCTGGAGGCATCCCGGACTATACTTCGATGAAAATTCTATGCGTGAAATCCAACTGTTTATACCCGCGCAGGGTGAGTGCTTTAGAGGCACCTCAGAAAACCCAATAAAGCCCTGCTACCTTGATTCACAGAGCGGATTTTTATACTTTGATGATGACAGCATCGCCAAACGCAGCGGTGTTATTAAGCTTTATTATGGCGAGAAAATTGATAAAAAGCGCCCTCATATTTTGACATTCGCTACATGTCCACATTGCCGCCATCAATTCAATCGGCGGCAATTGACGACTTTTTCTACAAAGGGAAACCAGTCCTTTTATAACCTTGTTAAGGCACAGTTCAATGCACAACCGCCTGTCGCCTCGAAGAGCAATCGAGAGAAATATCCTAATGAAGGAAGAAAGGTGCTGCTATTTTCCGATAGTCGCCAAAGGGCTGCTCGATTGGCATTAGACATGTCAGACGCCTCAGACGATCAAGCCATGATGCAGTTGTTTATGCTGGCTATCCATGCGACTGATACATACGAAGACTGTACATTGGATGATCTGTACGGATATATCGTGATGGAGGCGGCAAAGCGACGCTTACAATTATTTCATGGTGATTGCCGCGATAAATTTTTTGAAGATTGCCAGTCTACAATAAAAGCAATGGAAAGCAAAGTGCGCAGAGGGAAGGAGTATAGGCCGAACAAAAAATTTGATACCGCGCCCAAAAAGATGCATGAGCATTTGATCCGGCTGTTTTGCGGTAGCTTCAACACTCTGTACGATACCGCTCTTTCTTGGGTAGAACCTGCTGAAGAATTGCTCGACGATGCATTGGACGCACTTGAAGATCAAGGTATCAATGTTACTGCGGATGAATTCATATCCTTCTTCAGCGCTTGGATCATGGATATATTTAGTCAGCGAGGAGCCCTAGGGCATCAGATTGATGACGAAAGACGGGAAGACGCACTCAAAGCTGTCAGGTCTTACGGTCTGAAGAAGGATTGGACGTTTAGCACTGCGCTGCGAAAAATCATGGGTTGGAAGAAGGATTCTCCCGAGCTTGCCAAATGGAAGCATGTTTTACATGATTGGTTCATTGATGGTTCGGACGATCATTACTACATTCAGCTGTCGAAAGTAAAGGCAAGAAATGGACTGGAACATAATTGGCTGCGGTGCGACCGCTGTTCTGAACTGACGCCATTTATATTATATGGGAAATGCCCCACATGCGGACACGATAAGCTTCACGAATTGTCAACACAGGAAGTTGATTCGATGAGCTTTTGGAGAGGCCCTGTGGTGTCCGCAATCGAAGGATCTGAGATTCATCTAATCGATACAGAAGAGCATACGGCACAGCTATCCCATAAAGACCAGCGCGACAGCCTCTGGTCGAAAACAGAGCAATATGAAATGCGATTTCAGGATCTGCTGGATGAGAATGAAGTGCCTGTTGATGTGCTCAGTTGTACCACAACAATGGAAGTGGGGATCGATATAGGCTCGCTAGTTGCCGTTGGGCTAAGGAATGTCCCTCCAATGCGCGAGAACTACCAGCAACGCGCAGGGCGGGCCGGACGAAGAGGAGCCGGACTATCGACAATCGTAACCTTTTCGGAAGACGGTGCGCATGACACTCGCTATTTCAAAAATCCAACCGATATGTTCAGGGGTAGCCCTCGCCGCCCCTGGATTGACACCGACAGTGAGAAATTATTGTGTCGACATATAAGCCTGGTCGCCATATACGAATTCTTGCGAACTAAGTCAAAAGATATTGACGCGACTGAGGCCGTAGAATTTTTTGAGGCAGACTATTCAGGGATGCAAGCCTTTTTGGAATCTTTTAGCATTGAGAGATTCAACAGCTTAATCTATGCCTGCTCAGAGCAATTCAGCTGCGTATGTAAGGAACAATTACTGGAAGGCTTGGATGAGTTGAACAGCAAGCGATTGGCTCATCCTGAGCTATTCGAAGGAAACGAGGTCACTCCGGGGAAAAGCCTGCTTGATGCGCTCTACGAAGAGGGCATTATCCCGACCTATTCTTTCCCCAAAAATGTAGTGAGCGTATTTACGGATAAGCATAGAGTAGATCGTGGCCTTGATATCGCAATCAGCGAATACGCGCCCGGACGGGCGATTGTTGTCGATAAGAACACATACCTGATCGGTGGACTTTATTACACAGGGAGCGAATGGCGTCAGGGAACCTTTTATTCTCCCGCGAAGTCATTTATGAGCGACGGCAATTATGTGAAGGAAGTATTTTCCTGCGAGTGTGGTTGGTTTGGCTTGCAGGACGACCTACTGAATGAGAGTTGTCCATTGTGTAGAAGTGCGGTTACGCATGATTTACCCATGGTCAGGCCTTGGGGCTTTGCGCCTGTGGACGGCAAAGCCAGTGCCCAAGCACAAGCGGAGGAAGTTTATTCCTTTGCGCAAGCACCTGAATATTCTGCGTTACCTTCATCGAACGATATGTATCAGGTTCATGAATTCCAGCACCTGCGCATTGCCAAGCGAGAAAATCAGCGCGTGATTATGCGTAATCGCGGCCCCGGTGACAAGGGCTTTATGATTTGTTCCGATTGCGGCGCGGCGACCCCGGGGGAAGATGATAAGGCCTTCAAGGATGCGCGTGGAAAGTTAATGGGTCGTCCCTACGCTTCAAGATATCGCAACGCCTCATGCAAGCACACCAATCATGATAACTATTCTTTGGGCTTTGACTTTATCACCGATATGTTAGTAATGGAAATCAAGCTAGATTGTCAAATAGTCAACGTTTCGAGGGACGAAACCCCATGGATAAAACGCGCTGCTCAGTCCCTTGCGGAAGCCTTACGTTTGCAAGCAAGCCACTTGCTTGATATCGAATTCACAGAACTTAACGTCGGCTATCGTCTGCGAGAAATTGATGGGACGCATTTCGTTGATGTTTATATGTACGACAATTTATCCAGCGGTGCGGGGTACTCATCAACTATAGCTGACCGTATCAGCGAGTTGCTAAGCGAAACGAAAACCTTTTTGGAACAATGTGTTTGCGACAGTGCATGTCAAGATTGCTTAAAGCATTATCAAAACCAGACGCATCATTTTGTACTGGATCGCTATGCTGCTCTTGAAATGTTGGCCTGGTCTCAAACAGGTGCTCTTAGTGCCGCTATTTCGGTCGATGAGCAGCAAGAGTTCCTCCTTCCATTAAAACGCATCCTTGAAGACTACGGAGTTAGCCTAGAAAAATCAGGTGATAGAACGGTTGCCATATGCAGAGATGACGGGAAGACCATTTGTGTTTATCCATCAATGTGGGCAATCCCAACAGACCCTTCCTGCATTTTTGTGAGCAAGTTTGATGTCCAACACGCAAGAGCCTATGCGGTTGATACGATTAGGCGATCTTTTGTATATACCCCTTCACTGAACAATGACTAACCAAGAAACGGAGCACACAATGGAACACCAACAAGCCGAATGGAAAGAATCCTGGCGCGATGAATATCTCAAGTGGATTTGCGGCTTTGCCAACGCGCAGGGCGGCATTATGGAGATCGGCCGAGACGACAAGGGGCGTGTCGTTGGGCTGGACAACCCCAAGCGCTGGCTCGAAGTAATCCCCAACCGCGTCAAGCAGGCCATTGGGATCATCTGCCCTATTCATCTGCTGGAGGAAGGCGGCAAGCCCTATATCCGCATTCAGGTCGATCCCTCACCTTCGCCAATCAGCTACCACGGGCGGTATTACAAGCGTTCCGGCGCGACCAACCAGGAACTGACCGGCAGCGTTTTAGACGACTTTATCCTGCGGGCGCAGGGCAAGAGTTGGGATGGCCTCCCCGTGCCGGATGTCCAGGTGTCCGACTTGGATATCGCCGCGATTCGCGCCTTCCGCAAGAAGGCCGTTGACAGCGAGCGGCTGAAAGCGGAAGACCTGGAGATTAGCGACGCGCAGCTGATGGAAAGCCTCATGCTGACCGACAAGGGCTCGCTGAAGCGCGCGGCCATTTTGCTGTTCCACGAGAACCCGGAGCGGTGGTTTTTCGGGGCGCACATCAAGATCGCCTATTTTGAGAGCGACGCCGAAATCCGCTACCAGGACGAGATTCACGGCCCACTAATCCTAATGGCCGACAAAGTGCTGGACGCCCTCTACCTCAAGTATTTCAAGGGGCTCATCAGCTACGACGATATTCAGCGCGTGGAGCGCTACCCGGTGCCCCGCGCCGCCATGCGGGAGGCGCTGTTGAACGCTATCTGCCACCGCGACTACCGCTCCGGCGTACCCATTCAAATTCGGGTCTATGACGACAAGGTTGTGATTTACAACGATGGTGGTCTGCCCGAAAACTGGACGATGAACGATTTGCTGTCCGACCACCGTTCGATTCCCCGCAATCCGATGATCGCCAACACATTCTTCCGCTCCGGCATGATCGAGACCTGGGGGCGCGGCATCCGCAAAATAAACGAGGCCTGCCGCCATTTCGGAAAGCCTTCCCCGGTGTTTGAGGTCAAGCCCAACGAGCTTAAGGTGACGTTTTACAGTGATGCCAGCATCACCGCAAACATCACCCTAAATGAAACGCAGCGCAGGATTTTGGCTCTTATGACCCAAAATCCCCGTATTACCGTTAAGGCGCTCGCGGAGGAAATTGGGATAGCGGATCGCAATGTGAAGAGCAACATCAGCGTATTGAAAAATGCCGGGCTTGTGGAGCGCGTGGGGGCGGCTAAAAATGGGCGGTGGGTTGTGAAAACGGAGGGCTGAACAAGGCTTCTAGCGCTCCTCCATAAAAACTTTCCTCCTGTGCCAGGGAGCTCATGATAGTTATGAGCAATTCGCCTTTGCTGTCAAAGGTTTTGATGGCTTCCTTTTCAAACCAAACCTCGACCCCGGCCTCCTTCAATTTGCGGATGGTGCTGAGGCTGTCCACGGTGTTCCGGGCAAAACGGCTCACACTTTTCGTGATGATAAGCTGGATTTTCCCTGCCAGGGCGTCCTCCACCATCTGGTTGAAGCCGTCGCGCTTTTTGGTGGATGTCGCGGAAATCCCCTCGTCAGTATATACGCCGACATACTCCCACTCCGGGTTACCCTGGATCATTTTCGTGTAGTAATCCACCTGGGCCTCGTAGGAGGTCTGTTGTTCTTCCTCGTTTGTGCTCACGCGGGCGTAACCCGCAGCCTTGCGCCGTTCGGCAGGGCTCATGGCATGGATGGGCAACTGATGCTTCGCGGGAATAGCCGTCAGCCGCCGCGAAATCACCACCGGGTCGGGGCAGGCGATAATCTCCGTGTCGCTGTCCTTTGCGGCAAAGGCGCGGCGCACGCCGTGCGTGCTCGACACCTGCCAGCGGCGGGGAACCTTCGCCCCGGGCAGGTCGATGCCGTCGAGCTCCAGGCTCTCCTCGTCTTCGTCCGCCGGGCGGGTTTCTTTCGTGCGGGCCTTCAGGTGAATACGGCGTGCGCCGTTTGACGATGGGGGCGCACAGATTTGACACCCCATTGGGCGGCGTCGTTTGACACCCCAGTGACCGCGCCGGGCGCGCGGAATTAACACTCGGCGCAGGGCTTGGAAGTTTCGCGCACTGTAGTAAAATTGAAGTTGGCACACGGCGACGTGTGACTAAACTTCAAGGAGGTCATCGAATGACCAACTACAGAGAGATCCTGCGGCTGAGAAGCCTGGGGATCAACCACAGCCAGATTGCCGAGAGCATGGCGATCTCGCGGCCGACCGTAATCACTGTCCTACAGCGCGCCGTCTCTCAGGAGCTGGACTGGCGTGCGGCGGAGGCCCTGAGCGACAGGGAACTGGCGGCCCGTCTGTTCCCGCAGGGCGAAGGCAAGCCCGTGTACACCATGCCGGACTACGACTGGGTGCATCGGGAGATGGCCAAGCCCGGCGTGACGCTGCAGCTGCTCTGGATGGAGTACAGCGACCGCTGCCGCGACGGCGGGCAGCTACCGTACCAGTTCACGCAGTTCAAGAAGTACCACCGGGACTACCTGTTGAAAACGAAGGCGACGATGCACATCCAGCGCAAGCCCGGTGAAACCATGGAGGTTGACTGGGCCGGGCAGACCGCGAAGCTAATCGACACAGACACCGGCGAACCCCTTGACGCATATGTGTTTGTGGCGGCGTTGCCGTACAGTGGCTATGCCTACGCGGAGGCGTTCTGGGGCCAGAATCAGGAGGCGTGGACAAGCGCGCACGTGAATGCCTTCAACATCTTCGGCGGCGTGGCGCGGATTCTGGTGCCGGACAACCTCAAAACCGGCGTAGTCAAAAATACCAGGGCAGAGCTTGTGCTCAACAAAGCGTATCAGGAACTGGCGGAGCACTATGGCACGGCGATTATCCCGGCGCGGGTGCGCGCGCCGAAGGACAAGGCAACGGTCGAGGGAACGGCGGGGACGGTTTCCACGTTCATTCTGGCGGCAATCCGCAACCAGCAGTTCTTTTCGCTGAGGGAGCTCAACGAAGTGATCCGCGAACGGCTGCACTTGTTGAACCATAAACCGTTCCAGAAGAAAGACGTAAGCGGTAAATAGGGCCGAACGCCAGGGCAAGAAAAGAACCGCCCTAGCAGGGCGGCGCAATCAGGTTTCGTCCCAGGACAGCGGCGTGCAATGATTATCAGGACGGCTGAGATCAGGC